>Ga0210380_10000070_pt1 | contig 57967 bp, 38 predicted proteins | sample PLM4_5_coexredo_FD_155476 | JGI IMG/M metagenome (GOLD analysis project Ga0210380, IMG submission 155476) | Groundwater sediment microbial communities from an aquifer in East River, Colorado, USA - PLM4_5_coex redo | ecosystem: Environmental > Terrestrial > Soil > Riparian zone | place: USA...
GGTGGGGGCGGGGGGGGGGGGGGGGGCGGCGGCGGGCGAGGTGGTGGTGGCGGCCCATCCACACCTCCATCGTTTACGGTGCGGCCGTTCACGCTCGATCAGCATGTCGACGTCTACTCCACGGGGGCGGAATGGCAGTATCGCCCGTCCACCAGACTGGGCACCGTATTCGGCGCCGCGCTGAACGGACAGCAACGGCCCGGTGCCGACTCGGAAGTGGCGCCGACCTGGATCGCGGGGGTCTCGTACGACGCGACGTCCGATTTGCGGCTGCACGCATCGGCCACGCGCAAGATTCGCGTACCGTCGATCGATCAGCTGTTCAGCACCACCGCGGGCAACCCGGCGCTGCAGTCGGAGCACGCCTATGGCGTGGATGTCGGGGCGGACCAGCGGGTCGGCGGTGTCTCTACGGTCGCCGTCTCGGCGTTCGTCACGCGTGCCGAGGACTTCATCGAACGCATCAGCGGGGCGCCCTTCGAGAATCAAGGTACGTATCGCTTCGCCGGTGCCGAGGTGACGCTGCAGACCGCCATCATCGACCGGCTCGACCTGCGAGGCGGCTACAGCTTCCTCGATTCCACAGACGTGACGCCTGGAGCCACCAACCGGCAGCTGCAGACGCGCCCTCGACACCGCGGCAGTCTCGAGTGGGTCTGGAGACCTGCCTCCAGATCGGCGGTTCGCGGCGCGGCCCAGTACGTCGGCGGGCAACTGTACGATTCGCGCGGCAGCGTCCCGATGCAGGTGTCGGCGGATGCCTATGCTCTCGTCGATCTCGGGTTCACGCACTTCCTGACGCAGCGGTACGAGATCGCCTTTGATGTGGCGAATCTGTTCGATCACTTGTACGACCAGGGTTACGGCTTGCCCCGGGAAGGTCGGACGGCGCAGCTGACGCTGCGCGCCCGCGTCAACTGAGCCCGGGCGTCGAACGCGCTAACGCGCGCGCCGGCGCAACGGGAGCAACGCCCGAAGCCGCTCCTCACGCAGGAAGAGTCCGAGCCACGCGAGCATCGCCGTCGTGAGCGGGACCAGCGGGGGATAGAACTCGCCGATCCGGACGTACGAGGCGATGGCACCGCCGAGATATCCGGTCAGCAGCACGGCGCCCAGCATCGCCGTCTGGGGAATCAGGAACAGGGCGATGGCCGTGAGCTGCAGGCCGGCGAGCATCTCCAGCGAGGACGCTGCCCAGCCGATCCGTCCGATTTCCTGCACGTACCACGGGTCGTGGGTCAGCTTCCAGCGGGCGCTCATCAGCACGATCGCCACCGGCGCACAGGACACGAGTCGGCCCAGCCACGTCGTCCACCACGGCCAGCGCATCTGCATGAGTCCTCCGGCGCGTCCCGCTGTTCGCGGGCGGCGCGCAGTATCTGGCAAACCGGCTTGACGCGGGTTCGCTACCGGATTGTAGGCGGATTATCATCGTGGTCAATGAAGCGCACGTCTCTTCTGACAGCGATCGTCCTGGTGGGGCTGGCGGTGGCCGGCGTGGCGGCCCAGCGGGGGCCGCGGATCCCGCCCACCGGTGCAATCAAGCAGGTCCGGGACAATCTCTACGTCATTCCAGGAGCGGGCGGCAACACCACCGTGTTCGTCACCGCCACTGGTGTGGTGCTCGTGGATACGAAGCTGGCGAACAACGGCGAGCCGATCCTGGCTCAGGTCCGCACCGTCACCGACAAGCCGGTGTCGATGATCATCAACACCCACACGCATCCCGATCACAACGGCAGCAACGACTACTTCAAGGCCGCGCGACCCACCACCGAAATCGTGACGCACGAGAACACGAACAAGTGGGTCGCGGCCAATCCGCGGTCGGACCCCGCGATGAAGGCCGACCGTACCTTCACCGACCGGATGACGCTGGGCAGCGGCAAGGACCAGATCGACCTGTATTACTTCGGCGCCGGGCACACCAACGGCGACGCGTTCGTGGTGTTCCGCGGCCTCCGCGCCATGTGCATCGGAGACCTGATGGCGTGGAAGATGGCGCCGCTCATCGATCCGGCCACGGGCGGCAGCGTCGTCGCCTTGCCCGACACGCTCGAACGGGCGGTGAAAGGCATCAAGAACGTGGACACGGTGATCGAGGGCCACGGCGACGTCAACACCTGGGCGGGATTTCGCGACTACACGCGTTTCAACCGCGCGCTGCTCGACGCGGCGAAAGCCGGCCTGGGGAAGCAGACCCCCGAGGCGATCGCGGCCAGCCTGAAGGCGAAGTTCCCGGTCTTCACCAAGGAAGAACTGCTGACGGATCTCGAGTACGGCGGTACGCCGCTGTCGCGCGCCGTGATCAACGTGAACGTCGCGTTCCAGGAGTTGAAAGGCGAGCCCGTCACGACCAACTTCGGGCCGCCGCGTGCGGGGGGACCCGGACGGTAGTGGGGGCCAGCTTTAGCTGGCCCACTGATGGGCCGCCTGAAGGCGGCCCCCACGGACGGCGGCCCCCACGGACGGCGGCCCCCACGGACGGCGGCCCCCACGGACGGCGGCCCCCACGGACGGCGGCCGCTACGGACGGCGGAACGTGATCGGCATGCCGCCCTGGGCGCTGTTCACCGTGCCGGTAATGGCCTTGCCGTCGGCCGACAGCTCGCCGGTAAACGTCCACGGCTGCGTGTTGGGGAACTCGAAGGTCAGCCGCCGCTCCTTGATCGCAAAGTCGCGCAGGGGCTTGTTGATCGTCGGCGTCACCTTGCCGCCGAACGTCTTGAGATCGGTGCCGATCAATTTCCCTTGCACGGTGCCGTCGGCATTCTTCGTGAACTCCAGGAAGATGTTGTAGTCCATCGTCGCGAGCTTCGGCTGCCCCGTCCAGCGTCCGGCCAGCGCGCTGGCGATGTCGGCGGTCACCTGCACGTTGTTGGCCGGCGGTTCGGCCGGCGGATTCTCGCGCTCGTGCTGGTTCGTGGTGCTGTAGTTCTGCACGATCGTGTTGCCTTCGTGGCAGCCGTATTCCCACCACTCGTAGGTGGGATCGTTGCGCATCGGGTAGCGCACCGTGAACGGACGCGTGAGGATGACCGGATCCTCGGTCTTGATCTCGTACAGAAACATGTCGTCGTTGAGGCGGGTAAGCCGCTCGGTCGTCTTCAGCTTGTCGCTCACCGGGAAGCGGTTGCCCGCGGGCGAGCCGACGACCGCCAGGTTGATGAGCGGCGGCCCTTCTTTGTAGTTGGTCGTCTCGACCACCAGGGTGTTGCCCTCCCAGTGCCCGCGCGAGTCGCCCATGTATTCCTTGTGCGCGGCGGAGAGCGGCGGCCGCCCGTCGGTGAAGATGACGCGTGTGTCGTGAATCATCTCCAGGTCGAACACGACGACGCCGGGCGCCTGATGGATCTTGAAGCCGCCGTTGTAGCGATACGGCATCATCGACGACGGCATACCGCGCGAGCGGCAGTTGTCCCAGAAGTCGAAGTCGAGCGGGCCGTCGTACACCGTGTCCTCGCCCGGGAGCGACCACGAGCTGCCCATCTGAAGCGCGCGGCGCTTGGCTTCTGGTGTCAGTTCGGGGAGCAGGCCGCTGGGCGGATCGACGATCAGGTTGGTCTGCCGCTGCGGGGTGGCCGGGTCGGTCACGCCGGTCAGCAGCGCGCGCCCGAATTCGCCTTTCGCGATCAGTTCCCGGCCCAGATCGCCGCGGCCGGCGGCGGCGGCCAGGCGCTGCTGGTGCTCTTCCTCCGTGTACCACTTCTTGTTCATGTCGCAGGGCGGTCCGCCGAAGCGGTAGCTGTTGGCGCAGCGCTCCAGCGGGACGTTGGCGGCCTGCATCATGTTCAACGTCGCCTGGATGTCGGGCTCACCCCAGGGAGTCTTGGGATGCACCCAACCGGCTGGCGTCGCGATGAAGTGGTTCGCCTCGCTCGGCGGGCCGAGAATCGACTGGCCGTGTGTGGTGACGATGAAAACGGCGGCTGCCGCGGCGCCGAGCAGCACGCTGCGCATCGACGGCATGATCCGGTGCATGGTCGCTCCTTGGCCGGGAAACGTCTGACTCCGACCCCGGACACTAAGGTACTCCCACTCGCAGCCGTCGCCCTACCCCCTACGGGGGAGGAGCCCACTACAAATATTGACAATTCGAGCTTTGCCTTACGGTTGCGTCGCTCCCCATAATCCGCCCCAATCGTGCTCGCGGCCAAAGGTCCCGGACACGCTCCTCCCGTCACCCCTCGTCGATCGGCGCCCTTGCGCAAGGAGGCCTTGTGACTCAGGCACCATCCGTCAGGCTCGTCGCTTCCCTGATCCTCGGCGTGTTGTGTCTCGTTCCATCGTTCGCTCGAGCACAAGGCACCAGCACGGCCACGGTGGCCGGCTCCGTGAAGGACGCTTCGGGCGCGGTGCTGCCCGGCGTCACGGTGGAAGCCTCGAGCCCGGCACTCATCGAAAAAGTGCGGTCCACCGTCACCGACGATCGTGGCCAGTATCGCCTGACGGAGCTTCGCCCGGGTATGTACACGGTCACGTTCGCGCTTCCGGGGTTCGCCACGTTGAAGCGCGACGGCCTCGAGTTGCGCACCAACTTCACCGCCCAGGTCGACGTGGAGCTGACGGTCAGCCAGCTCCAGGAAACCGTGACGGTCACCGGCGCAACGCCGCTGGTTGACGTCCAGAGCGCCACCCAGCAGCGCACCGTGTCGCGCGAGTTGCTCGATACGGTCCCGACGGCCAAGAGCGTCCTCGGCATCGCCGCGCTCATCCCCGCCGTCGTCGAGCCCCCGAACGCCCAGGACGTGGGCGGCAGCAAGGGCGAGCGATCGGTACGCATCACCGTCCACGGCGGCAAGACGTTCGATTCACGCCTGCTGCAGGACGGCATGCGTTACAACGCGATCACGCCCGGCATCGGCAGCCTCGAGGGCACGGGCCGCGGCTACTACGCCAACCCGCTGGCCATCCAGGAAGTCGTGGTGGATCTGGGCACGATGGGCTCGGCCCAGTATGCGCTCGGTGGCGCGCAGGTGAACAGCATCCCCAAGGATGGCGGCAACCTGTTCAGCGGTTCGTTTTTCATCGCCGGAACGGGCGAGAACCTGCAGAGCAACAATCTCGACGACGACCTCATCGCGCAGGGCCTGACGTCGGTGAACAGCGTCAAGAAGATCTACGACTTCAACGCGTCGTTCGGCGGGCCGATCATCCCGAACCGTTTGTGGTTCTTCGCGGCGGGGCGGCGGTGGGGGACGACGACGGGTGTGGCGAACCTCTTTGCCGACACGAGCGTCACGGACTTCGTCTACACGCCGGATGCCTCACGGCCGATCGAACCTGAAGAGACGAACAAGGGCATCGGCGGCCGGCTCACGTACCAGGCCACGACGAAGGACAAGGTCTCCTTCTCGTGGGACAAGCAGCGGAACTTCCAGGATCAGCTCACCGGGCAGCTCGAGACCGGCACCGCCAAGAACGAGAGCAACGCCGGCTACTGCCAGCGGCACGAAGTCCTGCAGGGCTCCTGGACCCGGCCGCAGTCGAACAGTCTCCTGTTCGACGCCGGTGTGACGGTGAGCAAGTTCAACTTCGGCGGCTTCGGCAAGGACGTCTTCCTGTCGGACTACGAAGGCTGTGGCGGCGGCATTCAGGACAACGTCTCGATCAACGATTCGGGTCTCGGCTTCACCTACAACGGCGTCGGCAGCCGGACGATGAGCCTGTCGCACCAGTCGAACGGTCGCTTCAATGCGTCGATCATCAAGGGGGAGCACAACATCAAGACCGGCGTCTTCTGGATGTACGGTCTCGGCGGCGGGCACCGGACCTACACCGAGCGCGCCCCGACACAGGTCAACGGGTTGCCGGTCTCGTACGCGTTCACCAACGGCGTGCCGCGCTCGCTGACGGAGTTCGCGTCGCCGAGCTACACCGTCGACCAGCTCAATCCGGACCTCGGGCTCTTCGTCCAGGACCAGTGGCGCATCAGCCGCGTCTCGATCAGCGCGGGTGTGCGGTTCGACTGGCTGCGCGAGTCGGTGAAGGCCACCGAAGTCCCGGCCGGCCTGCTGGTGCCGGCGCGATCGTTCCCCGCGCGCACCAACGTCCCGAACTGGAAGGACATCAACCCCCGGTTGGGCATCGTGTGGGATCCCTCTGGCAGCGCGAAGACCGCCATCAAATTCGGCATCAACCGCTACGTCCAGTCGAATACGACCGGGCTGGCACAGCTCTTCGACCAGGCGGCGGGCGCCGTCAACAGCACGACCCGTTCGTGGAACGACCAGACGTTCCCGGTCGGCGACCCGCGCCGCAGCAACTTCCTGCCCGACTGCGACCTGGTGGCCACCGGCGCCAACGGCGAGTGCGGCCAGATGGCCAACCCCAACTTCGGCACCTACCAGCCGGTGAACTCACCTGACCCCGACTGGATCACGGGCTGGGGCAAGCGGACCTACAGCTGGCAGACGTCCGTCAACGTCGACCGCGAGGTGATGCCCAACGTCGTGGTGAACGTGGGGTACTTCCGCACGTGGTACGGCAACTTCCAGGTGACGGACAATTTGAAGGTCACCCCGGCCGACTACAGCCCCTACTGCGTGACGGTGCCGACCGACCCTCGCCTGGCCCTGAGCGGTCAGCAGCTCTGTGGGTTGTATGACATCAACCCGACTGCGTTCGGCCAGGTCGACAACCTGGTCACGCGCAACAAGGATTACGGGAAGCAGGAGGAGATCTACAACGGCGTGGACGTCAACTTCCAGGTGCGCCTGCTCGGCAAAGCCACGCTGGGCGGCGGGTGGAACGTCGGGAACGCCGTGCAGCTCGGCATCGCCGCCGGCGGCAGCGCCTCGGCCGGAACCGATACGTGCTACGTCGTCGATTCGCCGCAGCAGCTGTTCAACTGCCATATCGACGTGCCGTATCAGAACCGGATCAAGCTCAATGGCTCCTACACGTTCCCCTGGGGGATCCAGACGGCCGCGGTCTTCCAGAGCAACCCGGGGGCGAACTACGGCGCGAACCGCACCTACTCGCTCGCGGAGATCCAGCCGTCGCTCGGACGGCCGCTCTCCGGTGGTGTCGCGGCGATCGTCATTCCGCTCGTCACCCCGCTCTCGACGTTCGGACCGCGCATCAACCAGTTCGACCTGCGTGGGACGAAGATCTTCCGGATCGACAAGCTGCGGATTCAGGCCAATGTCGACGCCTACAACCTGTTCAACGTCAACACCCCGGTCACTCTGTTCGGCACGTACAACGCACGGTGGGGACAGCCGACGCAGGTGCTCGACGGGCGCCTGGTGAAGTTCAGCGCGCAGATCGATTTCTGATCTGGAAACCCGTTTGTCAACGCGGTGAAGAAGGGCGTCATCGTTCGAGAGCACGGTCAGCCCGCACCCGGCCCTCCGGGTGCGGGACGCCACATCCACTGGCACTCCCGATCGCTGTTTGACCGAGGTCAGTCGATTCAGATCGCGGCGGCCCCGGCAGCCAGCGCACTGAGCATCGGCATCAGGATCGCCCATTCGGTCGCGAGCAACCGGTAGCCGTCGCCGTACGCTTTTCGGATGTAGGTGGGGTGGTGCGGATCCTGTTCCAGCTTCCGCCGCAGCCGCAGCACGCAGTTGTCCACCGTCCGCGTCACCGAAGTCGGCGAATAGCCCCAGACCAGCTGCAGGAGCTCTTCGCGCGTGACGACGCCGCCACGCCGGGCGGCCAGGCAGCGGAGCACTTCGAACTCCCGATCGGTCAGGAATACGGCACGAGGTCCGGCGATGACCATGTGTTGCCGGAAGTCGACGACAGTCCCGCCGAGGCGCACGGTCTCGACGCGCGGCTGCATCCGCCGTAGCAGCGCATCCACCCGAGCCTGCAGTTCCCCGCGGGTGAACGGCAGCGCGATGTAGTCGTCCGCGCCCGCCCGAAGGGCACGTACGTGGTCGTCCGGCACGTCCTGCGCCGCCGTCACCATGACGGGCACGCGTGCCGGACCTTGCTGAAGGATGCCGCAGAGCGTCAGGGCGTCGGGTTTGCCCGGCAGCGCCTGGCTGAGAATCAGGATTCCGGGGGGGTGCCTCCACACCGCCGGTAGCACCTGGTCCCCCTGCTCCACCACATCGATGACAGCGCCAGACGGCTCCAGATCCTGACGCAGCGCCCGGAGCGGCTCCGCGTCGCTCTCTGCCACCAGTATTCGGCCTATCATGCGTTGTCTCCCCCTGGCAAAGACGTCGTGAAAAGGGGTAGCCGCCCTGAGGTCAAGGGGCGCCGGGGGCATCATCGGCCAACCCGGCAGTGCCGTCGATACCACCAACGAGGGAGGCGTCGGCGGGTAGACATGCATGACAATTGATGACAATTTGAGCTTTGCCTCGCAGCGGCGAGCTTTCCATAATCCGCCCCGGCAGTGCTTGGGTCACGTTCTCCGGCACACGCAGCAGCCGTTGTACCCCGTCGTACCGCGCCCCTGAAGAAGGAGGGTTTGTGAGTCTGGCACCATCCGTTGGACGCGTCGTCGTCCTGAGCCTCGGCATCTTGTGTTTGTTTTCCCCGTTCGCGCACGCGCAAGGCACCAGCACGGCCACCGTTGCTGGCGTCGTCAAAGACTCGTCGGGTGCGGTCCTGCCCGGAGTGACCGTCGAGGCCTCGAGCCCGGCCCTGATTGAGAAGGTGCGGTCGACCACCACCGACGAACGCGGCCAGTACCGGCTGCCGGAACTGCGCCCGGGCGTGTACACCGTCACGTTCACGCTGGGCGGCTTTTCGACCGTCAAACGTGATGCCCTCGAACTGCGCACCAACTTCACGGCCCAGGTCGATGTCGAGCTCAAGGTCAGTCAGTTGGAAGAGACGATCACGGTGACGGGCGCCACGCCGCTGGTCGACGTGACGAGTGCGACGCAACAGCGAACGGTGTCCCGCGAAATGCTCGATACGGTACCGACGGCGAAGAGCGTCCTCGGCATCGCCGCGCTGATTCCCGCCGTCGTCGAACCACCGAACGCGCAGGACGTGGGCGGCAGCAAGGGCGAGCGCTCGGTCCGCATCACCGTTCACGGCGGCAAGACGTTCGACTCACGCCTGTTGCAGGACGGCATGCGCTACAACGCCCTCACGCCGGGCATCGGCAGCCTCGAGGGTACCGGCCGCGGCTACTACGTCAACCCGTTGTCGGTTCAAGAGGTGGTGGTCGACCTGGGCACGATGGGGTCGGCCGAGTACTCCCTGGGCGGCGCGCAGGTGAACAGCATTCCCAAGGAAGGCGGCAACCGCTTCACCGGGTCGATCTTCCTCGCCGGCACGGGCTCCGGCCTGCAGAGCGACAACCTCGACGACGAGCTGCGCAGCCAGGGGCTGAACTCGATCAACAGTGTGAAGAAGGTGTTCGACTACAACGCCGCTTTCGGTGGACCGATCGTGGCTGATCGCGTGTGGTTCTTTGCTTCGGGAAGACGGTGGGGCACGACGACGGGGGTCGCCAATACCTACTTCGATGCGAACCCGAACGACTTTGTCTTCACCAACGATCTGAATCGTCCCCTGGAGCCCGAGGAACGGGACGGCGGGGCGGGTGGACGCGTCACCATCCAGGCGACGAAGAAGGACAAGTTCACCTTCTCCTACGACTGGCAGAAGAACTTCTCGGAGCAGCTCACGGGGCAGCTCGAGACGGGAACTATAAAGACCGAAGCCAACCTCGGCTACTGCCAGCGCCAGGACGTGACGCAGGGCAGCTGGACCCGGCCACAGAACAACAACCTGCTCTTCGACGCGGGCGCGACGGTGAGCCGGTTCAACTTCAGCAACCACGGCACGGACCTGTACCTGAGCGACTACGAGCAGTGCGGCAACGGTCTCCCGAATAATGTGTCGATCAACGACGTGGGCCTTGGCTTCACCTATGGCGGCGTTGGCTTCAAGCAGCTGGCCCTGTCGCACCAGACGAACGGTCGCGTCAACGTCTCGATCATCAAGGGCTCGCACACGCTCAAGACCGGCGGGTTCTGGATGTATGGTCTGGGCGGCGGCCACCGTGTCTACACGGAACGCTCGCCCTCGCAGGTCAACGCCCTGCCGGTGTCGTACACCTTCTTGAACGGCAACCCCACGTCGTTGACGGAGTTTGCCGCGCCGTTCCTGACCACCAATCAACTCAACCCCGATCTCGGGCTGTATGTGCAGGACCAGTTCCGCTTGAGCCGGCTCACGATCAGTGCCGGCCTGCGGTTCGACTGGCTGCGCGAATCCATTGCTCCGACCGAGTCACCGGCAGGGCTTATCGCGCCGGCGCGGTCGTATCCCGCACGCACTGACATTCCGAACTGGAAGGATCTGAACCCCAGATTCGGTCTCGTGTGGGATCCGAAGGGCGACGCCAAGACCGCGATCAAGTTCGGCTTCAACCGCTACGTGCAGTCGGCGACGACGGGCATGGCGAACCTCCTCGACCCTGCCCAGGCCAACAGCAGCACGACGCGGACCTGGGCCGACTCGAACGGCAACAGGCTGCCCGACTGCGACCTGCGGAGCAGCCTGGCGCAGAACAATACCGCCACCGGGGGCGACACCTGCGGCGCGTGGGCCAACCCGAACTTCGGCGGCTTGAACTTGACGAACTCGCCTGACGCGGCCTGGATCACCGGCTGGCAGAAGCGGCCGATGGACTGGCAGGCCGCGATCAGCATCGACCGCGAGATCCTCCCGAACCTCGTCGTGAACGCGGGCTACTTCCGCACGTGGTTCGGTAACTTCCAGGTCACCGACAACCTGGTCCTGGCGCCGACCGACTACAGCCCCTACAGCGTCGCGGTGCCGGTCGATCCTCGGCTGCCGACCAGCGGCCAGACGCTCAGCGGCCTGTACGACCTCAACCCGAACAAGTTCGGGATTCAGCCCAACAACCTCATCACGCGCAGCAGCAACAACGGGTACGAGACGGGGAGCTTCAACGGGACGTCGTTCCACAAGCAGGAGGAGATCTACAACGGCGTCGACGTGAACTTTCAGCTGCGCATCAAGGATCGGGCCCAGCTCGGTGGCGGCTGGAACGTTGGCAACGCCGTGCAGCTCGGGTTGGCGGCAGGCGGCAGCGCCTCGTCCGGCACCAATACCTGCTACGTGATCGACTCGCCGCAGCAGCTCTTCAACTGCGAGGTCGACGTGCCGTATCAGCACCGCGTCAAGGTCAACGGTTCGTACCAGTTCCCGTGGGGCATCCAGGCGGCCGCGGTCGTCCAGAGCAACCCGGGCGCGAACTACGGCGCCAACCGTACTTATACGAACGCGGAGCTGGTCGGCCTTGGGCGCCCCCTGTCGGGGGCTACGACGGTGACCATCCCGCTGGTGAAGCCGCTGTCGCTCTTCGGACCGCGTATCAACCAGGTCGACCTCCGCGGCACCAAGATCTTCCGCATCGGCTCGTCGCGGATCCAGGCGAACGTGGACGCCTACAATCTGTTCAACGTGAACACGCCCGTGACGATCTTCGGGACCTACGGCACCAACCCGGCGACCAATCGGTGGGGACAGCCGACGCAGGTGCTCGACGGGCGTCTGGTGAAGTTCAGCGCACAGTTCGACTTCTAGATCGACCAGGAGTGGCAGGGGCGGGTCCTGGACCCGCCCCGCCGCTGCGCGAGCGCCGGCGCCCTCCAGGCAGGAGTCGGTTTGACTGTCACATGGTTCTCAGGAGGAACAATGCGCGCTGAGCGAATAGCAGTTGCCGCGGTTGTAGGAATGATCGCGTTTGGTATCGGGTACTCCGGCAGTGTTGCCGCGCAACAGAACGGCGGGAGAGGCGCCGGCTCCGGCGGCGGCACCCACATCCTCGAGAAAGCTAGTACCGAGCGTGCGGTTCCGCTTCCGAAGTCGAAGCTCGATCAGTACCTGAAAGACATGGATACCGCCCACGAAGAGACGCTCCGCATGGTCGAGGGCGGCCAATTCAATGTCAACATCCGGCGGATCAAGAAGCCGGAGGCCGCGCCGCTGATTCACCCCAAGACGATCGACGTGTGGTACGTCATGGAAGGAAGCGGAGCGGTCACGACGGGTGGCACGTTTGCGAACGGCAAGGTTACGGGCGGTGTCACTGACCATCTGAACGTCGGCGACGTGCTGTTCGTCCCGGCCAATCTGCCGCACTGGATGAACGAGACGGGGCCCAGTGGCATCACCTGGCTGAACGTCCGCTGGGACGTCGATTGGAAGGGGCCGATGGGAGCCGGCAATCCGCCAGCGCCTGGCGTGCCGGGAAGCGCCGGCGTCGGCGAGTTCGCGACCCCGGACAAGGCCGTCTACATTCCGAAGGCGTTGTTGGACAGCTACATCGCCGAGCAGAACTCAACGAAGAGCACCAGCCTGACCAAGCGCATGATCGAGGGCGGTCACTTCAACGTGAACATCCGGAACATCACCGAGCCGTCGGTGGAGTTCCACGAGCGCACGATCGACACCTGGGTCGTGCTCCAGGGATCCGGAACCGCCGTCACGGGCTTCAGCACCGACAAGGGTGGTGCGCATGTCGAGCCGGTCCGGGGAACGAAGCAGCTTCCGAACACCGGAGTCGAAGCGCCGATGAAGGTCGGCGACGTGATGTTCGTCCCCTCGAACATGACGCATGGCTTCAACAAGGTCGATGGCCGCATGGTGTGGCTCAACATTCGCTGGGATTCGAACTACTAGAACCCTTGGCACGACAAGGCAGGAGTTACCACATGAACAAAGTATTGGCACAAGCCATCGTCCTTGGTGCCGGGGCCGTACTCGGCGTTGCAATTCTCATCGATGGCGGGACGTCCGCGGCCGCACAGGAAGGGCGACGCGGCGGCGGTCCAGGACCTGCAGCCGAGGGCGCTCGCGGTGAAGGGCGCGGTCCGGCGGGCCGGGCGACCTTTTACAGCCTGAACGATCCCGCGCCGCGGGATCCGGTGCTGAAGGGCGCCATCGACCTGCACGCGCACCTCGACCCGGATAGCAACGGTCCCAGCTACGGTCAGGCGGCTCGTTCGCTCGACGTGCTCGACCAGGCCAAGCGAGCCACGGAATCGGGGATGCGCGGGTTCGTGATCATGGGCGAGCACATGGACGACACCGCCCAGATGGCGTATCTGGTCCGCAAGCTGTATCCCACCCTGGAAGTGTTCGGCGGCATGGCCAACAACCTGATCGTCGGCGACAAGGTCAACCCCTGGGCGGTCATTCACATGACCGAGATGAAGGGTGGGTATGGCCGCATCGTGGAGCTGTCGACCTGGGATTCAGAGTGGAGCTACCACACCGTTGCGAACTACCAGGCCAACCTCGCGCCGCTGCGGGCGAAGTATTTCAAGAATCCGTACGTGCCGATTGCCATTTGCAAGGATGGCAGCGCGTTCTGGGCCAAGTATCCAACGCCGTGCGCCGATGGCGACCTGCTGCCGGAAACCAAGCAGATTCTCGACATCATCGCGACTGCGCGGACGCGGGAAACGAATGGCCAGCTGATTCTCGAGACCGGCCACAGCTCGCAGCCCGAAGGCTTCATGTTGATCAAAGCGGCGCTGAAGGCTGGTGTGCAGACCATCATCAACTCTCACCCGCGCCTGCAGGGCTACACGGTGGAACAGGTCAAGCAAGCTGCGGAGCTGGGACCGGGGCACGTCTGGGAGGAATTCACCTGGCAGTTCGGTCAGCCCACTGCCCGGCCGGAAGACGTGAAGTGGTACGTCGACGCGATCCGAGCGGCCGGTGTCGAGCACTCGTTCGTCGACAGCGACGCTGGCCAGGCCGGCACGGTGTATCCGCCGGACGCGCTTGCGTTGGCCGCACAGAAGCTTCGCGCCAACGGCTTCACCGAACGCGAGCTCGATCTGCTGTTCAAGATCAATCCTGCCAAGATTCTTGGCCTGACGCCTCCGACCCTGGAACAAATGGGACAAGGCGCCACCAGCAAATAGGATGATGGCGCCAAACAGAGAACGCCGAACGGGCTCGCCCGTCCGGCGTTTTTTCGTGCGGCAAACGTGGGGGCCGGCTTCAGCCGGCCCTGGGCCGCCTGAAGGCGGCCCCCACAATTACTTCGCGGGAGCGGGATAGTTGTCGTCCCAGCGGATGTTCAGCCAGAAGATGTCGGGGTCCACAGTGCTGAAGCCGTGGTAGAAGGCCGACGGGTGGAAGAACACGTCGCCGGGCTTCGACACCACTGACACGCCCGTGTTCGGCACGCGCTGACCGTCTTTCACTTCGTATCCGGTGTTGACCGTTGCGCCGCCCGCCAGCATGTACCACGTGTCTATCGTCTGCCCGTGCAGTTCCACGGAGGGCGTGCCGTTCCACCGCAGGTTCACGTTGTAGCGGCCGCCCTCGATCAGTCTGGTGTTGCCCGACTTCTTCAGGCGCATGCCGGCCATGATCTGATCGAGCGTCTCCTTCGAGAAGTACATCTCGCCGCTGCCGCCGTAGCTGTAGGGCAGGGCCTGCTGGCTGCCAGGCGGCAGCGCCGGACCGCGCGCCGCGGGAGGCGCCTCGCCGGCTCCGCCCGCGCGGGCGGCCCGTGCTTCGATCGCCCCTTCACGCGCGGCGCCGGGCGCCCCGGCGCGACCGGCGCGTCCCGTCAGCCCGTTCAAGGTGCCGGCGCCCATCGGAGAATCCGGCGCCCAGTCGGTGTCCCAGCGCACGTTGAGCCAGGTGATGTTGCCGTTCACGCCGCTGACGCCGTGCGGCAGGCCCGACGGGATGTAGACGACGTCGCCCACCTTGACCTGCCGGCTCTGGCCGCCGAGGATCTTGCCCTTCTCGAGCACGCCCCCCGTGGTCAGCGTGCCTCCACCCTCGAGCACGACCCACAGGTCGGCGGTGATGGGATGCACGAGCGCCGTTTCCGCCGCGGTGATGCGGCGAATGTTGACGTTGTACTTGCCGCCTTCGATCATCCGAAGGGTCTGGAGCTTCTTCGCATCCATGTCCTTCAGGTACTGCGCCAGCTTTTCTTTCGGAATGGCTATCGAATGGTCCTTCGGCGCCTGTTCGAGGATGACCGTGCCGCCACCGCCCCCTCGTCCTCCCTCGCCCTGCGCCAAGGCCATGATCCCGCTCAGGGCCACAGCGCCAAGGGTCGCGATCGCTTTCACGTTCATGAGCCGCCTCCTCGTCATCGCCAGCCGACGGTCAGTTACACCTGATGCCAGCCGGTGCCGGATAGCGTAGACGGCGGCTCTGCGGATGCACATACACCATCGGAGGTAGTCCGGCACGGTCGCGGGGGCGGTCGAGCTCGATTTTCCGCAGGAACGACGCTGTGGCCAGGGTCAACGGCACGGTCTCCAGGTGACGGCTCCGCCCGCGCCAGCGGTGGGGCAGTCGTTGGCGGCCCCGCCCATGGCCGCCATGAACGTGGCCATCGGCACCGGACGTCCGTGCACGGGGGCAATCGTCGCCACGTCCAGGTTCAGCGTCCGCATGGTCCGGTAGAACGTGGTCATGGCCGGCGTGGGGGCCGCGGGCGCCGGTTCGTGCGTGTCGAAGAGGTTCGCCTGCATGACGATCTTCTCCGCCGGCAGATACGCCATCGCCATCCCCTCGGCGTGCGCCAGCGGCTGGACGTAGAAGATCTGCATCAGCCGAGCGCCGTCGGTGATCACGTAGTTCTCGTTGAAGCTCTCGTAGTTGTAGCCCTCGGCCAGTTCGGTAGGCGGCCACAGGCTGACCATGTCGGGCAGGATCGTGCGCGGCCGGGAGTTCAGGACGTCGCGGTTCAGGAAGACGATGTTCTTGCGCTGGGTGACGATGGTGGCGCCGATGTGCAGGTAGGTGCGGACGCCGCCGATGTGATCGAAGTGCTGGTGCGAGTTCACGAGATACCGGATCGGCTTGTTCGGCATCAGCGTCGCGATCTGCTCGATGACCGCCAGACTGCGCGCTTCGCTCGTCGGCGCCTCGAATACGGCGACGAAGTTCCTGAACTCCACGGCCACGCTGTTGGCGGGTCCACCGCCGAGCAGGTAGACGCCCTCGGCCAGCTTGTTCACGGTGACCGCCGGCGGAGCCGCCGTCGCGCGCCGCACCGCGTCCGGCACGCTGATCGCGGGGCCGCAGTTGTTCGGTTCCACCGTGGGAAAAGTGCCGCCGAACGCGTTATGGCCGGCGGTGATGTTCTCAAAGCCGAAGTTGTCGTCCCACCCCTGGTGCGAGTGCCACGCGACGGGGAACTTCACACCCCCGAACGTCTGCTGATCGGTGGACTCGTGCTCGTAGTTGAAGTCGCCGAGTGCCGGCTCCGACACCATCGTGTGGATGCGCTGAATCTGGTTCTGCTTGTTGACGGTCGCGTCGATGCGGTACTTGCCGAACGTGATCGACACGACATGCATCTTGTCGGGGACCGTGGTCGGACCGTCACGTCCCATCTCGCCCAGTTCCCAGCGCCAGACGGCCCTCGGGTTGGCGCCAGGCAGCCGTGCGGCCTTGATGAAGCCGTGCGGGTTCATCCAGATCTCGAGCTGGCCGATCGAGACGTCTTCGGGTGACATCGCCACTGGCGTGGCGCCGGCGCCGTCCAGGTGCCAGCCATGGTCGCCGCTGACGATGAAGGTCTGGCGCAGGTTCTTCTGGACCGGCGTGCCGTCCTGCCAGCCGAGGCCGTATTTCCAGGACGCCGGGTTCAGGCCCGGCTTGCGATCGAACTCTTCGATGATGGTGCGGGCGGCGTAGTTGATGGTGCGGCGATAGTTGGCCAGAGCATCGATCCGCGGCCAGTCGATGTTGACGCCCGACTCGAATGCCTGGCCCACGGCGCCGGCGTAGCCCCGGCCGGAGAAGGTGACGCACTGCAGGTTGGCTTCGCCGATCTCTTTGGCCGCGGCGGCGAGAATCGGCGCCGGATCGACGAACCCCGGCGGAAACGCCGGTGGTGCACTCTGCTGCGCCGAGAGCGCCGCTCCCACTGCCGCTGCCAGCGCCCCCACCAGACCCACGACCCGTCGCATGTGCTTCTCTCCTTTGCGCCAGCGCTTGGCAAGCGCCTTTTGCCTGAGCCCTGAGCCGTTTTAGACGTTCATGATGGCGAAGCACTCCTCGAGGCTCTTGAGTGGATCCCGGCCGGGGCCGGGCCTCCACTCGTGGGCGACGAAGCCGTTGTAGCCGGAGGCCGCAATCGCATCGGCAATGAAGCGGTAGTTGAGTTCCTGCGAGCCGTCGATCTCCATCCGCGACGGGACGCCGGCCACGTGGATGTGGCAGATGTAGTCGAGGTTGTCGCGGAGATTGCGGACCACGTCGCCGTCCATGATCTGCACGTGATAGATGTCGTAGACGACCTTGACGCGCGGCGAGCCCACCTTCCGGCACACCTCCCAGCCCCAGTCGAGACGGTTGAACGTCTGGTCAGTGCGCTGGTCGGCCGCGACTTTCGAGTTGGTGATCTCCATGCAAAGGGTCACGTTCTTCTGCTCGGCGTAGCCCTTCACGCGATTGAGAATCGCCACGGTATTGGCGATCGTCTCCTCGCGTGGCATGCCGCGCCGCTCACCGGGCATGGCAATCAGGTTCGGACACCCGGCCTCGGCGCACGTGTCGATGCCGGTGCGGAACGCCGCCTCGAACTTGTCGTGCAGCTCCCTGCGCACGAGGCCCTCCTGGAACGTCGTCCCGGCGCCGGTCATGAGCGCCGGCGTCAGGCCGTACTTCCTGAGGATCGGCACCTGCTCCGGCGTCGGCAGGTCCACGGCTTTGAAGCCGATGCGGGCCAGCGTCTGGCAGCGCTCCTCGAACGACAGCTTCGTGGTGCCCCACACCGACGCCATCACGCTCTGCCGGATGGGCATTCGCGTACCCGCCGCGGTCTGCCGGACGGCGGTTGCCGCCACGGCACCAGCGGGAAAGGCCGCTGCGAGCGGCACGGTGGCCATGCTGGCCAGAAAGGCTCGTCTCTCCATGCCGCGAACTATACCGCCGCCGCGGCCCGGTGCGCAGCCCGCTACGCGAAGAGCCGGTTGCGCGCCGCGTCGGTCATTGCCAGCACCCCGGGATGCGTGAGCCGGCGCTCGGCGGAAATCACGTAGTAGCGTTCGCGCACGGCGTCGGTGACGCCGACCCGCCGCACGCCGTAGAACCGGCTGACGTCGTGCGCGATGGCGGCGGGCGCCGGAAACACGTAGCCCGCGGCCTGCCCGACGACGGTCATCAGGGCCGAGTCCTCGAACTCGCCGGCGACGCGCGGCCGGATCCCGACCTCGTCGAACCACTCCTCGAGCGCGCGCCTCAGCGGGCTGTTCGTCGTCGGCAGCAGCAGGGGGGCATGGTGGAGCGATGCGGGGAAGCGCCGCTTCAGCCGCGCTGCGAGCGGCGGGGGAGCGAAGAAGGCGGTATCGGACTGGCCGAGCAGGTGATTGAAGACCTTCACCGGCAGGTAGGTGGGGGCCGGCGCGTTGGCGATGACGACGTCGAGCGCATAGCTCGCCAGCTGGCCCATGAGCTGCTCCGGGTCGTCCTCCCGGCACACCACGCGGATGGCGTCGGGCTGTTGCAGCGCCGGCCGGATCAACCGGTAGACGACCAGCTTCGGCACGGCATTGGCCACGCCAACGGTGAGCGGCACGGCGCGCTGGCCGGGCCGTCCCTTCAGCGCGTCGATCAGGTCGCGGCCGATACCGAAAATGTCGTCGGCATGCTGATACACGACGCGCCCGACATCGGTCAGCATCTGTTCGCGTCCCTTTCTGGTGAAGAGCGGCTCGCCGATAGCGGTCTCGAGCGACCGCACCTGCGCGCTGACCGTGGGCTGCGACAAGCGCAGCTCTGCGGCGGCCTTCGACACGCTGCCCTTGCGGACGACGGTCCAGAAATAGAGAAGGTGGTGATAGTTCAGCCAGTCCATGGATGAGCGGACGCAGTATAGGAAATTTCGAATCGCGAACAGCAGTTTATCTATTTGCCTATGCCGGATGCGCGCCCGTAGCCTCGAAAGAGGCTGCACGATATCTCAGGGGAGCTGCGATGACCGTTCGACACTCTGCGCCGCCCGGCGCCGGCGCCTGGCACACTTCCGAACTCGGCGACGTGTATCGCGCGCTCGGATCGGTCGAGTCGGGCCTGACCGTCGCCGAGGCCCAGCGCCGGCTCGAGGAGCATGGGCCCAACGAGCTGGTGTCGTCGGGCGCGCGGCCGGCCTGGCACACGCTGGCGGCCCAGTTCAAGAACGTACTCGTCCTGATCCTTCTCGTCGCGACCGCGCTGTCGGGTGTCATGGGCCACACGCTCGAGGCGGTGGTCATCGCCGTGATCGTGCTGTTCGCCGTCCTGCTCGGGTTCGTGCAGGAGTACCGGGCGGAGCGCGCGCTGGAAGCGTTGCGGGAGATGGCGGCACCGCTGGCGCACGCGTTGCGTGGCGGCGTCGAGACCCAGCTCCCGGCGCGCGAGCTCGTGCCCGGCGACGTGGTCGTCCTCCGGGCCGGCGACCGCGTGCCCGCCGACGTCCGGATCGCGCTGGCCGTGAACCTGGCGATCGACGAAGCCGCCCTCACGGGGGAGTCGCTGGCGGTCGAGAAGACGACGGCCGTGTTCTCCGATCCCGCGCTGGCGGTGGCCGACCGCCGCAACATGGCCTACGCGGGCACGCTGGTAACGCGGGGGCGGGGGCAGGGCGTGGTCGTCGACACCGGAATGCAGACCGAATTCGGTCGCATCACCGGACTGGTGCACTCGGTCGAGACCGGCCGGACGCCGCTGCAGGAAAACCTCGACCGGCTGGGCGGCGTGCTGGCCAAGGCGTCGCTGGTGATCGTCGCGGTCATCGTCGCGATCGGACTCTGGCGCGGTATGCCGCTGCTCGACATGTTCATCTTCGGGATTGCGCTCGCGGTGGCCGTGGTGCCGGAAGCGCTGCCCGCGGTGGTGACGATCTCGCTGGCGATCGGTGTGCGCCGTATGGTCAAGCGCCAGGCGCTGGTACGCCGGCTGCCCGTGGTGGAAACGCTCGGCAGCACCTCGACGATCTGCACGGACAAGACCGGGACGCTGACCCGGAACGAGATGACGGTCCGCCGCGTGGCCACCGCGGCGGGCATCGCGGAGATCACCGGCGTCGGCTATGACCCGGTCGGCGAGTTTCGGCGGGACGGAACCGCGGGTCCGCCCTCCGAGACCGTCCGCGACACACTCCGCGCGGCGGTCCTCGCGTCCGACGCCCGCGTGCGGCTCGACGAGCACGGCGCGTGGCGCGTCGAGGGCGACCCCACTGAGGCGGCGTTCGTCGTCGCCGCGGAAAAGGCCGGCATCGATCAGGGTGCGCTCAACCAGCAGCTGCCGCGGCGTCACGAGATCGCGTTCACGTCCGAACGCCGCCGGATGACGACGCTGCACGAGGATCGCGGCGGATCGCTGACCGCCTTCTCGAAGGGATCGCTCGACGTGGTGTTGCCCGACTGCGCCGCCTGGGCCCGCGAGGGAGGCGACGCCGTGCTGGGGGATGCCGATCGTCACTCGGTCCTGGCCATCGAGCGCGACATGGCAGCCGCCGGGCTGCGCGTCCTGGCGATCGCGAGGAAGCGCGACACCTCGATCGCCGACGCCGAGCGGGGCATGACGCTGGTCGGACTGGTGGGCATGATGGACCCGCCACGGGCCGAGGCCGCGGCGGCCGTGCAAACCTGCTGGGACGCCGGGATCACGCCGGTGATGATCACGGGCGACCATCCGCTGACCGCCACAGCCGTGGCCGACGAGATCGGCCTGCTCGCCGGGCGCCGCGTCGTGTCGGGGCAGGAACTGGCGTCGCTCAGCGACGACGACCTCGGCCGAACGGTGCGGCAGATTGGCGTCTTCGCGCGAGTGTCGCCGGCCGATAAGCTGCGCGTCGTCGGGGCGTGGCAGCGGCGCGGCGACGTGGTGGCGATGACCGGCGACGGCGTCAACGACGCGCCGGCGCTCAAGAAGGCCGACGTCGGCATCGCCATGGGCATCTCCGGCACCGATGTCAGCAAGGAAGCCGCGGCGGTGACGCTGCTCGACGACAACTTCGCCTCCATCGTCGCCGCGGTCGAGGAAGGCCGCATCGTCTTTGCCAACATCCGTAAGTACCTCACCTACCTGCTGTCGTCGAACGTCGGCGAGATCCTGCTGATGGCCGGCTCGGTGCTCGCAGGCCTGCCGCTGCCACTCACCGCGGTGCAGATTCTCTACGTCAACCTGGCGACCGACGGGCTGCCGGCGCTGGCGCTGGCGGTCGATCCCCCCGACGACGACCTGATGCAGCGCAAGCCGCGGGACCCGCGCGGGGGCGTCTTCACGCGGCCGGTCGTCGTGCTGCTCCTCACCGGCGGCATCTGGTCGGCGCTGGTCAACGTCAGCCTGTTCGCGTGGCAGCTGCGGATCGGACGGCCGCTCGCCGAGGCGATGACGCTGACGTTCGTGTCGCTGGTGCTGATCCAGTTCTTCAAGGCCTACAACTACCGATCCGACTGGCACTCGGTGCTGCGGCGCCCGTTCTCGAACCGGTGGCTGAACTACGCGGTGGGCTGGGAGCTGGTGCTGCTCGGCGCCGTCGTCTATGTCCCGTTCCTGCAGGATGCGTTCGGCACCTTCCGCCTGACGCTCGGGGAGTGGGCGCTCGCAGCCGGGACGGCGTTCACGGTCGTGCCGGTGCTCGAGACCGCGAAATGGTTGCAGCGCCACGGCCACCTGGGCGCGCCCAGCCGCGAGGCGCAGCCCATGATGTGAGAAGCGGGTCTAAAGACCCGCGGCCACAAGACCTACTTCATGCGCCGCGACGACTGCTCGTTCTCCAGGCAGATCTCGTCCACGAGCTCGGTGTTGAGCGCGATGCGTTGCTTGAGCATGACTGTCCACGGCTTGGTATACGCCTTCGGGTCGTCCACCGTCACGTCGATGTCGAGGTGGCCGTAGTCCGGCCGGCGAATCCTCTCCGTGACCTTGGCGCCCTCGTTGATCACGCTGCCGTTCCAGTCGATCCAGATGTCGTCGCGGAACCCGTTCGAGGTGACGACGAGCGTGTCGCCCTGCCACGTCGCCGACGAGTAGCCCTGCCACGACGGGACGGGGTCCGTGGGCAGCGGGCGGCCATCGAGAAAGACCTGGCGATACCCGGCGTTCATCTCGTTCAGCATGATCAGCAGCCCCCGTGTCTGCACGAACTTCAGCAGGTGGGGCAGGCTGTAGGCGCGCAGGAACGTGTCGGGCAGGCAGCGGACGTGTGGGTCGTCCTTCGCGTCCTCGGCGGTCCGCTTCTTGACGAGCTCGGCCAGCCACGCCTGATAGGGCAGGCCGCCCTGCAAGCTCACGCCGAAGTTGATTCCGGAGCGTCCCATTCGCAGCTCCGAACCGCAGGTCAGCGCCTCGGAATCCTGGCCGCCGGGGCAGAGGCCTTCCGCCGTGAGCCAGATCCCCGAGAAGTCGGGTTTGCCGTCGGGCATTCGCGGCGCCGGGGCCGCGAGGTTGGGCTTACCGTCGGCCAGGCGGGGCACGCCGTCCGTCGGATACTTCAACCACTGCGCGCGGAGCGGCGCCGACAGGGCGAACACCCCGCTCAACGCGATGGCACATACGACCGACCGGATCACATATCCACGCATGCTCGGCTCCACGGTAACGCCTTCATTCTACGACTCCAGCGGGAACAGGGCGGCGGGAGAGTTCGCCTGGCGAAGGGCCGCCAATGCTCAAAGTGGATACCTCGGGTTGTGTATTTCACCGCGCGCACGGCTGAGTGCACACTCCGCCCGTTTTCGGCACACCGCACCGCGACCTGCCGAGGAGGGCGAAATGCTGCGCGCAATCGTCGTCTCCCTGGGTGTCTTTGTATCTCTGCTCGTGTTCCCACGTGCCAGCACCGCCCAGGCACGGTGACGGTGTCGTGCCAGTCAGCTGCCGCAACGCTGGCGTTGTGCCAAACGATCCGAGGAGAAGAATGATGTTGAGAGTTGTCAGGTGGTCAGCGGCGGTACTGTCAGTGCTGTTCCTCTTTCCGGCGGGCGCGTTCGCGCAAGCCGCTATTACCGGCGTCGTCAAGGACGTGTCCGGCGGCGTACTCCCCGGCGTGACGGTGGAAGTGGCCAGCCCCGTCCTGATCGAAAAGGTTCGGTCGGTCAGCACCGACGCGACGGGGCAGTACCGCGTCGTCGACTTGCGGCCGGGCGCGTATTCGGTGACGTTCACCTTGACGGGCTTCAAGGCCGTCAAGCGCGACGGCATCCAGCTCACGGGCACGTTCGTGGCCACGGTGAGTGCCGATCTGGCACCGGGCGGGCTCGACGAAACGATCACCGTCACCGGTCAATCGCCGATCGTGGACGTCCAGAGCGTCAGGGTGCAGCAGACGATGAGCGACGACGTCATCGCCGCCATCCCCAGCTCGCGGAACGCCGCCGGGCTCCAATCGTTGATCCCCGGACTGAACGTGTCTCAGGCGGGTGTCGCCGTCGGTGGCGGAGATGCCGGTGGCATCACGGGCGGCATGGGCGGGCTCGCCGGGACCATACACGGCGGGAACACTTATGGTTCACGGACCAAGACCGATGGGCTGAACACGGACTTTACTGGCCAGGCCACGGCTGGCGGGCAGCTCCTGAACACGGCCGGCGCGTCGGAAGTGGTGATCAACACCTCCGGCGGGCTTGGCGAAGCGGAGGGGGCGGGAGTCAACCTCAATGTCATCCCGAAGGACGGCGGCAACACGTTCAGGGGCTCCGCCTTTGGCAACACGGCAAAGGGCTGGATGCAGGCCAGCAATTTCACGGATTCGCTGAAGACCCAGGGCCTGAGGACGCCAGCCGAACTGAAGAACCTGTACGACGTGGATGCCCAGATCGGCGGCCCGATTGTCCGCGATAAGCTCTGGTTCTACTTCACCGTCCGCCAGGTCGTCTCGAACAACACCGTCCCTGGCATGTGGGTCAACAAGAACGCCGACAGACCGGACTTGTGGGCGGTGGATTTCGACCTGTCGCAGCCGGCCTTCACCGACACGCGAGACCGGAACGAAGCGCCGCGTCTCACGTGGCAGGCGTCGCAGCGCCACAAGCTGACCTTCTACTGGCAGGAGCAGCACAACTACATCGGCAAGGAAGGCGGCGGCACGCCGACGCAGACGCCCGAGGGCACGGGCTTGACCAGTTTCACGAGTTCCCGCGTCCAGCAGGGCACCTGGACGTTTGCGATCAACAACAAGCTGCTGGCCGAGGCCGGGATCGGAACGTTCCTGGGCATCTACGATCAGAGCGGCGGTGGCGGGCCGCGCATCGGCGGGATTGGCGGCGTGAACAACCCGGCGATGATCCAGCAGCTGGAACAGTCGGGCGCCATCATTCCCAGTTGCAACTGCTCGATCCCGGGCCTGATCTCTCGACATCCCGGACTTGCGAACGGCGGATTCGGCAAGAACGACATCGGGACGCACGAATGGCGGGCTTCCATGTCGTATGTCAGCGGCGCGCACAACATGAAGTTCGGCTATCAGGGCGGGTTCAGCACGCCGACCAAGAATTACTTCTACGACAGCACCGTCATCCAGGTCCGGACCAACAACGGGATACCGAATCAGATTACGCAGAACCTCGCCTACCCCGGCTGGCTTCGTACCGGCCGCCACGTCATCCCGGTCAACTTCTACGCGCAGGATCAGTGGACGATGAAGCGACTGACACTGCAGGGTGGCGTGCGGTTCGACAACGGCATCACGAATTACACCTCCGATCCGATCGGCGGTCTTCCGGACTATCCCCTGATGCCGACGCAAGTCTCGTTTCCGACCGGGTCGACCCAGGGGATCGACTGGAAAGACATCACCCCCCGAGCCGGCGTGGCCTACGATCTGTTCGGGAACGGCAAGACCGCCGTCAAAGCCAGCGTCGGCAAATACATGGAGGGTCTCAGTTCGCTGTTCGGGCTCGACATGAACCCGATCTTCCGCATTCCCACCATGACGACACGGCCGTGGCTGAATCCCACCAATTTCAATTTCACCAACAGCCCGGGCTGCAATCTCGCGAACGTGGCGGCGCAGCCCGATTGCGGGGCGGCGGCCAATCAAACGTTCGGGACCCAGGTCTTCAACACCAACTACGACGCCGAGATGGTCACCGGTTGGGGAAACCGCCCCTACGTCTGGTCGACGGGTGTGTCGGTGCAGCAGGAGCTGCTCACCGGTGTGGCGTTGACCGTCGGCTTCTACCGCAACTCGTGGGGCAACTTGTCCATGGTGGACAACACCCTCACGGCCGCGTCCGACTACACGCCGTTCAGCATCAACGCCCCGCTCGATCCGCGGTTACCGGGAGGCGGAGGGAACACCGTCAGCGGCCTCTATGACTTGAATCCGAACAAGGTTGGCCAGGTCCTCAACCTCCATCAACTCTCGTCCGTGGTCGGACCGGAGATGGTCATGAACTGGCAGGGCGTGGATGTGGGCGTCAACGCGCGCTTGCGGAACGGGCTCACGGTACAAGGGGGCACGAGCACCGGCCGCCGGCTGACGGATGCCTGCGAGGTGCGGGCGTTGGTGCCGGAGCGCACGTCGAGCACGGCCATCGTGCCGGCCGGCGGGCTCCTGAGCAGCTTGACGAACCCGTATTGCCGCGTCGTCGAACCGTACCGGACCTCGGCCACCGGCCTGGCCACCTACCTGATCCCCAAGATCGACGTCCAGACGAGCCTGACGTGGCAGAGCAACCCGGGACCGGAGCTCGCCGCGAACTATGTCGCGTCGAACGCGGTCATCGCGGCCGGGCCGCAGCCGCTCAACCGCCCGCTCTCGGGCGGCGCCAACGTCACGGTGAACCTGATCGCGCCGGCGACAGAGTTCGGCCCCCGGCGCAACAACTTCGACATGCGCGTGATGAAGGTCCAGCGGTTCGGCACGAAGCGGCTCACCGTTTCCGTCGACGTCTACAACCTCGCCAACTCGGATACCGTTCTCACCTTCAACAACGGCTTCACCCCGGGTGGGGCATGGCTGACGCCGACGCGGATTGCGACGGCTCGGTATATGAAGCTCGGAGCCGGGTTCGATTTCTGATACGCGGACGAGCGTCGTAGGGGCCGCCTTCAGGCGGCCCGCGGGCAGGGCCGGCTGAAGCCGGCCCCTACGACGGAGAGGCGGGCCTGAAGGCCCGCCCTTCGCATCTCAGTCGCCGCTGCTGCCCTTGAACTGATCCTGCTCGTCGGCAAAGAGCACGTTGAAGCTGGTGAGCGATCCGTAGCAGCCGCTGACATAGCCTTGAAGCTTCACCTTCACATCGTCCGGCAGGTCGGACGCGTTGACCTGCTGCTCCAGCGTGCGCAGCCGGTTGCGCAGCATGACGACCTTGTGGAAGAAGGTCTCGATCGGCCAGATCTTTTCCTGCAGGCCGGGCGTCCCGGGGCGGAGCACCATCGTGCCGCCGCGCCATTTGGCCGCCGGAGTCACGGCGGTGAGCCCGGCTTCCTCGCGGATGATGCGGCGCAGCAGCAATTCGAGATCGTCGTCGCGGTCGGGAAGCGGCATGGGCGGAGCGGTCCTTTCACGGTCGCTGATCAGGGGAAAGGCATCCGAAGGGTGACTGGCAACAGCCGGGAGGCGGGGCCCGGAGGACGAGGCGGGCGCGGGCGATGGGCGCTTCGGTCCGCCGCGGTAGTTGTGCTGACTCTGACAGAAGTCGCACTGCACGCGCAGGGGCCGGCCGCCCGCGTCCACGACGATGACGGTGTGCGCGCGCTCGGCCTTGCACGCACGGCAGAGGTCCTCGACCTCGTCGCCGGCACGAAACCGTCGCGCGTCCGCCATGCGCTATCTTCCCATGAGGCGCTCCGCCAGCTGGCGTCCCATGAGACAATCCCCGAGGGATCGAACGCACGTTCGAGGTCACGATGAAACAGGCCTTGTCGATCGTCGCTGTGCTGGCGTGTGCCGCCGTGGCCACTGTAGCGCCCAGGCTCTTCGCGCAATCACCCGCTCCATCGAAGGCGCCCCGGACGGCATGGGGCGCACCCGACCTGCGCGGCGTGTGGAACGGCACCACGATCACGCCACTCGAGCGCCCGATGAGCCAGGACAAAGAGTTCCTGACCGAGGACGAGGCGAAGGCCCTCGAGGCGCAGGCGGCGAAGCGCAACGAGACCGACGCGCCGCCCCAAGCCGGCGATCCCGGCACCTACAACCAGATCTGGTTCGACCCGGGCTCACGGCTCCTGCCGTCGCGGCGCACGTCGCTCATCGTGGATCCGAAGGACGGGCGCATTCCGTTCACGCCCGGCGGGCGGGAGCGGTTCCTCGTCTCGAATGCGCACTACGGCAAGGGGGCGCGCGGCATCTGGACCGACTTCGATACCGGCGAGCGGTGCCTCACCGACGGCGTGCCCGTCTACTACAGCGGCTACAACAACAACTATCAGATCTTCCAGACCGCCTCGGTCGTCGCCATCGTCGGCGAGATGTTCGGCGATCGGCGGACGATCTTTCTCGACGGGCGCCCGCGCGCCAGCATCCCGCAATGGCTCGGGATCTCGCTCGGCCGCTGGGAGGGCGACACCCTCGTCGTGGAGACCGAGGGCTTCGCCGACAAGAGCCAGTACTGGTGGGCCGGCGCGTGGCGCGCCTCGCGGCCGACGCTGAAGCTGGTGGAGCGGTTCACGCGGGTGGACGCCGAGACCATCGACTACCAGTTCACGATGGAAGATCCGGTCATGTTCACGCGCCCGTGGACGGCCGCCTACCCGCTGTCCGCGAACCAGGCGAAGCAAGGCGTGACCGTGGGGCGGCTTTACGAGTACGCCTGCCACGAAGGGAACTACGCGCTGCCGAACACGATGAAGGGATGGCTGGCGCAGAACGCGAGCGGCCGTTAGAAAACGCGCGGCTGCGGTAGCATCCGGAGATGGCTGCGGAAGAGACGCAGGCGCTCGAGGTGCTCGACCTCCGGATCAAAACGCTCCTGCCCGAGGTCTATCAGGACTCGTACGAAGCGTTGCAACCCGTGCCGATGCGATCGGCCGGCCTCAAGTACGCCGCAGACGGCCGCGTCGCCTGGGACGAGATGTGGGGGAGCTTCTGCGACCTGGCGATGGCGGGCGGTCCGCCGCACAAGGGTGCGCTGCTCGGACCAGGTCTGGCGGCGGACATCGATGCGGATTTCGACCGCTACGACGAGGCAGCCGACGAGATCTGCCGCGGCATCAGGCTCGTGACCGGCCTTCGCGCCTACGTCTCACCCAATCCCGGCTGGGTCCGCGTGTCGTGTCCAGGCGACGCGATGGCCGGCTGGCTGCTGCGTGCCATCGTGATGGAGAACGTCGCGTCCCGTCGGCAGGGGGCGATGCTCGACCTGCCGGCCGCGCCGCAGTTCCGGCTCGAGAGAGAAATCAAGAACGTGATCACGGTGACGGCCAAGACCTGCCACTACTGGGTCGGCCACATCCCGCGCGACCAGCAGCAGGCGATCGCCGAGCTGCTGCAGAGGATGGAGGCGGAGACGCCGCTCGTCGAGCCGTCGCCTCTCGACTCGGAGGCCGCGCCGGAGGCGCTCGCAGCGGCACTGGCCGAGACCATCCAGCGGCACACCGGGCTGCGCCGCGCCAGCCTCGACTATCCAGGGTGGCTCGGCCTCGACGCTGAAAGTGTCCGCTCGGCGGTGTGGATGATGCGGGCGCTGGTGGCGAGCAACGTGCTGGCGCGTCGCGAAGCCACCGTCCTCTTCGTACCGGTCAACCCGGTGACCGATCCCGAGGGCGGCCGCGTCGCGGCGGCGGTGGCGCGCGTGTGCCGATTCGCCTCGGCACGCGGCGTATGCTGATTCTGTAGCCGCGGGTCTTCAGACCCGCCTCATGGAACGGCTTCTGCCAGTAGCCGCGGGTCTTCAGACCCGCCCCAGTGATCTTTCGTAGGGGCAGGTCTTCAGACCTGCCCGGCAGCGCTCAGTGCACCACCGTCATCCGGTGACGGTCCTTTTCGTTCTCCGCGCAGATGTACTCGATGAGATCCGTATCGGCCCGCAGGCCCATGCCGACCGTCACCGTGACCGGTGTCGTGAACGTCTCGGGGTCGTCGAAGGTGAACTGCACGTCCATGTGACCAGTACTGCGACGGGTGTAGCGCTCGGTCAGGCGCAGCGCGCCGCTGTGGCGATGCCCCATGACGTCGAGCTGCCCGCGGTCGTTGAAGCCGACGGTTTCCACGACGAGCGTGTCGCCCTCCCAGCGGCCAATCGAGGAACCCATCCAGGACGGCTGCGGATCGGCGGGGAGCGTGCGCCCGTCCGTGAAGATCTGGCGGAAGCTGGTGTCGGATTCCGACAGCATCACGATGAGCCCCGGCGTCTGCACGACCTTGAACGGCGCCGGCGTGGTGAGGAACATCGGCATGCCGCTCGGCAGGCAGTTGATGCCGACGTCGTCGTGCTGCACGGTGTCGAGCGACAGGCGGGCGGAGTGGGCGGCGGCGGTTGGCTGCAGCGGTTCCTGCCCGCGCGGATAGTCGGCGAGCACGTTGACGAAGTACTTCGACGGAATGTCCTCGCCGAGCCCGTTCTGCCCGCCCGGTACGAGCTTCATCAGATCGGGAATCGGCGCGGGGTCGGCTTGCCACACGCCCGAGAGGTCGGGCTTGCCGTGCGAGGTCCGGGGCGCCGGGGCGGCCAGGTTCGGGCGGCCGTCGACGGATCGCGGGAGGCCGGGGGTTGGATGGTTCACCCATTGGGCACCGGCGCACACCGGCGCGCCGAGCAGCAGGGCAGTGATCAGGTTACGAACGCGCATGAACAGTCTCCTCGAGGGATCCCGCCGGGGCGGGCCTTCCCGACCCGGCCCACGGACGCCTCTCTGGAGCTAACGCGTCAAACCCGCAAACGAACCGCAACCAGCAGTATGGCCGCGGGTCTTCAGACGTGGCCGCGGGTCTTCGGACGTGGTTGCGGGTCTTTGTACGTGGCCGCGGGTCTTCAGACCCGCCCCAAAAGGCTTTACCCTGCAGCCGGCAGCGCCTCGACGAACGCGATCATGCGCTTGCGCATGGCGTCGTCGGGCAGCCGGCCGACGCCGCCCCCGAGGTTGTCCACCATGTTCCGGGTCTGGCTGGTGGCCGGCGTGACCACGGTCACGGCGGGGTGGGAGAGGACGAACTTGAGGAAGAACTGCGCCCAGGTTTTGGCGTCGAACTCGCTGGCCCAGTCCGGCAGCGGCCGGTCGCCGACGCGTCTGAACAGCCGTGTCCGGCCGAACGGCGCGTAGACCAGGACGCCGATCCGGCGCTCGCGCGCCAGCGGCAGGATGGCGGTCTCGACCTCGCGGTTGTCGATGGCGTAGTCCACGCCGATGAAATCCAGCGGCTCGGCTTTCATCGTCTCGAGCATCGCCGGATATTGCGGCTCGAAGGTCGTGGTCACGCCCACGTAGCGGATGCGTCCCTGGGCCTTCAGATCCTTGAGAATGGGCACCTGCGTCTTCACGTCGCCCATGTTGTGAACCTGGATGAGATCGATCGGGGCTTTCTTGACGCGCTGGAACGACGCCTCGATCTGCGCTTTCGCGGCCGCGGGATCGGCCGGCCCCTGCCGGGCGACGTTCAGCTTGGTCGCCCAGAAAATGCGGCTGGCCAGCCCGGTGTCGCTGACGATGCGACCGGCCACTTCTTCTGACGCGCCGTAGCCGGGGGCCGTGTCGAACACGGTCGCACCGCCGTTGACCAGCGCCTGCAGCACCTCGCGGAGGGCGGTTGCATCCTCCTTGCGCGCCACCTGGGAAAAGGTGGCGGAGCTGCCCAGCCCGATCACCGGCAGCATTTCTCCCGACGAGGGAATGGCGCGCGTCAGCAGCCGTTGCTGCGCGAAGATCTCCGCCGGCGGCAGCGCCAGCGCGGCCGTGCCGCTCAGGGTCAGGGCGAGCCAGTCGCGTCGGGTCAAATCGGGCACGGGTGTTCCTCCTCAGGGGTCTGGTCTTAATACCCGCCCGGCAACGGCCCCGTTTACGGACGGCGGTATTCGCCTGCTGCGGACGGCCAGCCTCATGCCAGAATCGTGCACGCACTGCGCCGGAAGCCCTTTGCCAGGAGCCCGCGATGACGAGCCGACGTGACGTTCTCACCGTTCTCTCGACGCTGCCGTTTGCCGGACTCGCCGTGCCGGCATGGGCGCAACAAAGCATGCCCACCCGCCGCTTCTCGGCCGCCGAGCGCGTGCCGGTCATCGGTCTGGGCTCGAGCAAGGTGGTGGAAGAGATCGCCGCGCACGGCGAGGATCCGGTGCGCCAGGTGCTGCGGACGCTGGTGGCCAGCGGCGGCCGGGTCGTAGACACGTGGCCGCGCAACGCCGCCAACGATGGCCGATTCGGCAAGGTGATCAACGAGCCTGAATTCCGCGATCGCCTGTTCGTCACCGCCAAGATCGACACAGCGGGGAAAGACGCCGGCATTGCGCAGTTCCGCGAGGTGCAGCGCCTCTACGGCCGCAAGACGATCGATCTGATGCAGATCTTCAGCCTCACCGACGTGGACACGCACTGGCCCACCCTGCGCTCGTGGAAGGAGTCGGGCGAAGCCCGCTACATCGGCGTGACCGTGTCGGAAATGCGGCTGCACCAGGCGCTCGAGCAGTTCGTCAAGCGCGAGAAGCCCGACGTCTTCCAGGTGAACTACTCGATCACCGAGCGCCAGGCGGAGGATCGGATCCTGCCGCTCGCGGCCGACCTCGGCGTGCCGGTGATCATCAACCGCCCGTTCATGAACGGCGCCTACTTCCGGCGCCTCGAGAAGACGCCGCTGCCGCCCTGGGCCGCCGAGTTCGATTGCCACTCGTGGTCGCAGTTCTCGCTGAAGTACATCCTCGCCAATCCAGCGGTAACGTGCGTCCTCGCGGAGACCACGAATCCCGCCCACATGGAAGAGAACGCCCGTGCGGCGTTCGGCGGCGTCCCTGATGCTGCGGCACGGCAGCGCATGCGGCAGCTCATCGACGCAATGGCCTGAGCCCAGGTGGGGCTAGCCCCCTGGAGGTAGCTCTCACCCCGGAGAGGCATTTCGGTAGGCGAAAGCTTGTCGAAGGGCAAGTTTGACAGTAATTTTCGCGACCCGTATTCTTCTTCGCTACGTACCGGTGTGCGGGGGTTTTGGGGGTGGTGCAGGCCTCGACGCCGTGGCCACCCTGTCCGTGCCGACCGCTTGAAAAGGGAAACCGCCCTCTATGAGAACCGCTTTGAAGTGTTTGACGCTCGTTGCCGTGTTGTTGCTCCCAGCGACCGCCTTTGCCCAGGCGTCGCTCACGGGTACGGTCCGTGACGCATCCGGCGGCGTGCTGCCGGGTGTGACCGTCGAGGCCGCCAGCCCGGCACTGATCGAAAAAGTCCGCACGGCCGTCACCGACGGCGGCGGCCAGTACCGCATCGTAGACCTGCAGCCTGGCACGTATTCGTTGACGGTCACCCTGCCCGGTTTCAACACCGTCCTCCGCGAGAAGATCGAGCTGACCGGCAATCAGACGCTGACCATCCCGATCGAGATGCGGGTGGGCGGCCTTGAAGAGACGATCACCGTCACCGGCGAGACGCCGGTCGTGGACGTCACGAACGCCACGCGGCAGCTGGTGATGTCGGACGACGTCATCCAGACGCTCCCGGCCACACGCGCGGCCGGTGCCCTGCTCAACGCGACGCCTGGCATCGTGGTCGGCGAGACGGGCGCGGCGCTGTCGCCGACGATGACGGCCTTCAACGCGCGCTCGAGCACGATCAACTCCACGTCGATCGCGGGCGAGGGACGCTACGCGATCAACGGGTTCCCGCTGACCGCGGCCCGCAGCGGCGGGTTCGCGTCGGTCGTCTACGACACCGTCAACGCCGAAGAGGTCGCGATCACGGTCGGTGGCGGTCTTGGCGAGAGCGACATCGGCGGGCCGCTGATGAACATCGTCCCGAAGTCGGGTGGCAACACCGTGTCGGGGAGCGCGTTCCTCAGCACCGCCGGCGAGTGGTCGAGCGGCAACAACCTCACGAGCGAGCTCCAGGCGCTGAACCCGAACCTGCGGCAGCAACCCGGCGTCATCACCGCCTACGACTGGAACGTCTCGGCCGGCGGCCCGATCGTCAAGGATCGCCTCTGGTTCTATGGCAGCTACCGCAAGCTCGACACGCAGACGGCCCAGGACGGCCTCGTTGCCAACCGCTACGCGGGCGACCCGACGCACTGGGACTGGGCGCCGGACAACTCGATCAACTCGCGCCTCGTGCAGGACCGCAGCATGATCATCGGCCGCCTCACGGGGCAGTTCGGGAAGAATCGCGCGCGGTTCTACTCCGAGTACCAGGCGCGCTGCGAGGGCACCACGCTCACGCTCGAGGGCGAAGGCTGCCACAAGCGTGGAGAGGACTGGATCGGGCTCGGCAACAACCAGGCGCCCACGCAGATGTCGCCCGAAGCCACGTCCACGGCGGGCCGCGGCTATTTCGACGTCCCGTTCTACATCAACCAGGCGACGTGGACGAATACGGCGTCGAACAAGCTGCTCTTCGATGCCGGCTTCCAGGCGTTCCGCTACCAGCCGATTTTCGGCCACCCGGCCCCCGATGGCATCACGGGCCTGATTCCGGTGACGCAGCAGTCCAATGCGATCAACCCGGCGACCGGCATTCCGTTCGCGCCGGTGGCGAACTATCGCTATCGCGCGGTGGAGAGCTGGGGCCCCGCGACGGGCAGGACCGACGACCTCAACGGGTCGATGTCGTACGTGACCGGCGCCCACAACATGAAGATCGGGTACCAGTACCGCATGCTGGACCTGCAGGACGACGATCTGGCCAACGACACGCAGCTCGGCTACCGGTTGAACGGGGTGACGCCGAACGCGGTCAGCTACTACCTGCCAGAGATGGGCCGCCGCACGATCACGAAAACCAACGGCCTCTTCCTCCAGGACACGTGGACGCACGAGCGCCTCACGGTGCAGGGCGCGCTGCGCTGGGACCGTGCGTCGAGCTACGCGCCGGTCGAGGGGAACGGCACGTTCGGGAAGTCGTCGTTCCTCAATCCGCAGCCGATCACGATTGAGAAAACCATCGGCGTGGACGCGTACAACGACCTCACGCCGCGCGTGGGCGTTGCCTACGATCTCTTCGGCAACGGGAAGACGGCGCTCAAGATGAACTGGGGCAAGTATCTGGCGTACGCGGCAAACGACTCGCCGTACACGTCCACGAACCCCGGCGCAACCATCGTGCGCAACGTCATGAATCGCGGGTGGACCGACGGCAACGGCAACCTGGTCGTGGACTGCGACCTGCTGAATCCGGACCTCAACGGAGAATGTGCCGCGGTCACGGGCAACAGCCGTAACTTCGGCAAGACGGGTTCGGCCTCGCTGGTCGATCCCGCGGTGCTGAGCGGCTGGGGTGTGCGTCCCGGCGACACCCAGTTGACCTTCACCCTGCAGCAGCAGGTCATGCCGCGCGTGTCGGCGGATTTCAGCTATACCCACCGGAGTTTCAACGGCTTCTTCGTCACCGACGACATCAAACGCGATCCGGCGACGTCGTACGAGAGCTACACGCTGACGGCGCCGCAGGATCCGCGCTTGGCTGATGGTGGTGGCTACCCGGTGGTGGTGTTCGTTCCGACCCCCGCGGCGAACGCCGTGCAGCCGCAGACGATCCTCCGGCCGGAGTCGTACTACGGCGACGAGCGCCAGAGCACGTGGGACGGCGTCGAGTTCACGGTGAATTCACGCATGAGCAACGGCCTTGCGATCCAGTTCGGCGGCGGCACGGGCCGTGGGCTCGTCGACACCTGCGACACGATCACCAAGTACAACAACGTCAACGCGAACACCGGCGCGGAGGCCGGCCCCAATCCACGTGGGTGCCACAACGTCGAGCCGTGGCAGCTCTCGCTCGGCGGGTCGGCGTCGTACACGATCCCGAAGATCGACGTGCTGGTGAGCACGGTGCTGCGCTCGCGGCCACCGGCGCTGCTCGGCGCGACGGCCGACACCGCGGCCACCTGGCAGGTGCCGAACTCGGTGATTGCAGCCGCGCTCGGCCACCTGCCGCCTGGGGCGACCGCGACGGGCACGACGAACATCCCGCTCGGCGACAACGAGCATCGCATCTACGCCGACAACCGCCGGACGCAGATCGACATGCGCATCGCGAAGATCGTCCGGTTCGGCCGTACCCGCACCGATATCGGCCTCGATTTGAACAACCTGACGAACACGAACTTCGCGCTGGGGTACAACAACACCTACATCTACGGCACCGACAACGCGCCGCGGCCGAGTGGCTGGGGCACGCCGACCAGCATCACCAACCCGCGGTTCGTGCGCCTCAATTTCACGGTGAACTTCTAAAAGGTCAGGTAGGGCAGGTGGGTCAGGCAGGCAAGAACGCTTGACCCTCTCATCGCAAGCAGGGGCGGGTCCTTCGGGACCCGCCCCCCTTTTCGTTGTACGTGGCCGCGGGTCTTCAGACCCGCCTCATGGCGGGGCCGGCCGCCCGAATCTCGCAGGATCGATGGCCGCGTTCGGGCGGACGTCCTTCAGCTCGATGGTCGTGCGGCCGTCGAGCCAGGTGACTGTCCAACGGAACGGCATCTTCACGCCGGCCACCTCGCGGTAGTCGGCGTAGTCCACCTGCGTCGGCAGCCGTCCGACCGGCGACGCCACGTAGCGGACCTGGCGGGCCAGCAGGCCCGTCTCGGCATCGAAGTAGAGCGTGACGAGGGCGCCGCCGCTCCCGGTGCCCTGGACGACCTGCACCTCGCGGTCGTCGATCGCCGTGGCGAGGCCGGTGCGCCACTGACCGGCCACCTGCTTGACGCGCGCGGGGAAGGCCAGCTCCGCGTCGATGCGGAGGCCGTCGAGGTCGGCGCCGGCCAGTCCCAGCACCGGCACCGGGCGGTGCGGCGCGGCCAGCCAGCCGGCGCTGCCGTCGAAGGCACTGGTGCTGTCACCCCCGGGGTCGCGCACGATCGTCGTCCGCCGGTTCGGCGCCTGCGCGAAGAGCTCCAGCGGGCGCGGCTCGCTGTCAGGTCCGTATCCCGCGCTCGTGCCCGTGGCCGTGAAGCTCGTGAGCGCCGCGGCCCCCGAGAGGCCGCCGACCGCCGCGAGGAATTTGTCGAGGACCGCTTCGGCCGCAGGAGCCGAGGGCGCCTGCTCGATGACGTCGCGAGGGTCTTCGGGTGGGGCTGCACCGTAGAGCGTCGCCAGATTGGGCGTCACCTTCGGCCGGTCGGTGCCGCGATGACACGAGAAGCACGTCACCGCCTGCCGCCCGCCGAAGTGGGTCTTGTTGATGGCGGCCATCATCACCACCATGCTGCGCGCCATCTGCTTGCGCGGGCTCTCGGCGGCGTAATTGGCCCAGCTGCTGTCCCCGGCGCGGTGGCAGTCCTCACACGACATGCCGAGCGCGGCGGAGAAGATGCCCATCGTGCCCATGAAGTCGTTCACGGGAATGCCGCGCAGCACCTGGACGTTCGTGAAGACGTCCTCCGCCATCAGCGGGCGTGGCGCGTTCTGCCCGCGGACCGTCGCGGTGGCCAGCACACAGGCCCAGGCCGCGGCGGCGGTGCCCAGGGTGGTTCGCATCGATCCCGACTGCATGGTGCGGTAGTGTCGCCCATTTGACAGCCTCGCGTCACAGTGACAGATTGTCGCGGAACTGGAGGCCGGTATGTCCCGAGTCGTGGTGCCCGTCGTGTCCCTGTGCGCCTTGCTGCTGCTGGCGTCGCCTGCTCCCGCGCACCATGGCGACGCCGACCGCTACAACCAGGAGGTCATCACCGTGACCGGCACGGTCGTCGAAGTGCAGATGGTGAACCCCCACGCGCACATCGTGCTCGACGTCGAGGAGGGCGGCAAGACGGTGCGGTGGCAGGCGGAGCTCGGCGGCCCGCAGCAGCTCATCAAACAGTTCGCCTGGACGCCGTCCACGCTGAAGAAGGGCATGAAGCTCACGATGATCGGCCGGCGGTTGAAGAGCGGTGCCCCCTATCTCAATCTCACCGAACGCGCCAACATCGTGGCCACCGACACCGGCAAGGAGATCTACCGCACCGCGAATTTCGGCGAGCCGGCGCCGCAGGGGCCGAAGGGCACACTCGCAAACTAGGGACGTGATGAGGAACCGGGCGGCAATCGGCATGGTGGTGCTCGGGCTGGCCGCGCTCGCGATCCGGGGCGCGGCCCAGTCGCCGGCTGGGGACGCGGCCGTGCGGGTCACCCAGACCGCGTATCTCAAGGCGTCGAATCCCGAGGCGTCCGACCACTTCGGATGCGGTGGGGTGCTGCAGGGCCACACGGGCCGCGGCGTGGCGCTCAGTGCCGACGGAACCACGCTGGCGGTTGGCGCGCCGCACGAGGCCTCTTCGTCGGTGGGCGTCAACGGCAACCAGCGCGACAACTCGGTGTTCGATGCCGGCGCCGTCTACGTCTACTCGCGCACTGGCGCCGGCTGGGCGCAGCAGGCCTACATCAAGGCGTCGAATCCCCAGATGAGCGCCGGGTTCGGCCATTACGTCGTCCTCAGCGCCGACGGCAACACGCTGGCCGTGTCCGCGTTCTGGGAATCGAGCAACGCCAAGGGGATCAACGGCAACCAGCGCGACGAGTCGATTCCGCAGGCGGGCGCCGTCTACGTGTTCACACGGCGCGGCAGCACCTGGTCGCAGCAGGCCTACGTGAAGGCCTCCAACACCGGTGAGGCCGGAACTGCCGACACCTTCGGCGAGGGCGATCAGTTCGGGTTCTCGCTGGCGCTGAGCGGCGACGGCAACACGCTGGCGGTCGGTGCGCTCACCGAAGACGGTGGCACGCCGGGAATCAACGGCAACCAGGCCGACAACTCGGCCGCCTCCGCCGGCGCCGTCTACGTCTTCACCCGCGGCGGCGCCACCTGGTCGCAGCAGGCCTACCTGAAGCCGTCGAACATCGACGCCGGCGACCTGTTCGGCTACGCGGTGTCGCTGAATGTCGACGGCACGACGCTGGCGGTGGGTGCGTTCGACGAGGACGGCTCGACGCGGCAGGTCAACGGGCCGGCGGACAACCGGACGAATGGTGCCGGCGCGGCGTACGTGTTCACGCGAGCCGGCGGCACGTGGTCGCAGCAGGCGTACATCAAGCCCGCCAACGGCGAGTCGCAAGACTCGTTCGGCGTGGACGTGGCGCTGAGCGACGACGGCGGCACGTTGCTCGTCGGCTCGCTCGACGAAGACTGCCGGGCCACTGGCGTGAACGCGCCGGGATGCGACAGCGACTGGCGCGACGACCTCTCGATGGGCGCCGGGTACGTGTTCGTGCGCACCGGGACGAGCTGGTCGCAGCAGGCGTTCCTGAAGGCGTCGAACACCGGCACCAACGACTGGTTCGGCTCGCGCCTCGCGCTCAGCGGCGACGGCAACACCGCGGCCATCGGCGCCTCCCTCGAGGACTCGGCCGCCAAGGGTATCAACGGCCGGCAGGACGACGAGTCGGCAAGCGAAGCCGGGGCCGTGTACTTGTTCACCCGCAGCGGGCCCGTGTGGCGGCAGCAGGCGTATATCAAGGGCGCCAACACCGAGGCCTTCGACGAGTTCGGCGGATCCCTGGTGCTCGATCGGTCTGGCAGCCTGCTCGTGGTGGCGGCCCCCGGCGAAGACAGCGGCGCCGCGGCAGCCAACCCTGCCGACAATTCGGCCGAGGCCGCGGGCGCGGTCTACGTGTTCGCGCTCACGCGGTGAGGCGCACGCCATGAGGGGCCGCCACGTCATCACGGCCGCGGCGAGCGTTGTGCTCGCCGGTGCCTCGCTCTATCTCACGGCGCAGGAGCCGCCTGCCGATCTCATTCTGTCCAACGGCAAGATCATCACGGTGGACGACCGCTTCACCGTGGCCCAGGCGATGGCGATCCGCGGTGAGCGGATTGCTCTGGTCGGCACCACTGAGGAGGTCGCACGGCTGGCCGGGCCGGCCACGCGTCGTATGGACCTGGCCGGCCGCGCCGTCATCCCCGGGCTCATCGACAACCACATGCACCTGCTCCGCGCCGGCACCACGTGGCAGTGGGAGGTGCGGCTCGACGGCGTGGGATCGCGCGCGCAGGCGCTCGACCTCTTGCGGGCGCGGGGGCGTGCGGCGCCGCCAGGCGAGTGGATCTACACGCTCGGTGGCTGGGCCCTGGAGCAGTTCGCCGACGACCGGCGGCCGTTCACGCGCGACGAGCTCGATCGCGTGGCGCCGCGGCATCCGCTGCTGCTGCAGGCGTCGTACTACCAGTCGTTCCTCAACACGGCGGCCATGCAGGCGCTTGGCCTCGATGAGACCACGCGCGAGCCGTGGCTCGTCCGCGACGCCAAGGGGCAGCCGACGGGGGCCATCGAAGAGTCGGGGATCCGGGCGCTGGCGGCGCGGCTGCCGACGGCCACCGGCGACGCGCTCGAACGCAGCACCCGCCGCATGATCCGGGAGATGAACCGGGCCGGCCTCACCGCCTTCGGCAGCGCCGGCTGCGAGGCCGACGTGCTGCCGCTGTATCGCCAGCTGGCGGCGCGGCAGGAGCTCGACGTACGGGTCTCCTGCATCACCGGCGGCACCGCGTCCACCCCGGAGCAGGTCGATCGCCTCCTGCCGCTGATTCGTGCCATGAAAGTGGGGCAGGGCGACGCGTTCATCGACCAGATCGCGTATGGCGAAGGTTTGTACGGGCCGCTGCACGACCCGATGTTCGTCAAGGCGTCCACGCCGGCCGCCGCAGACCTCGCGCAGTGGCGGCGGATGGCCACCGAGATCGCGAAGGCGGGCCTGCCGTTGCACGTGCACGCCAACCTGACCGGGACCCTCGATGCCTTTCTCGATCAGATCGAAGAAGTTCACCGCGCGCATCCGGTCGACCGGCTGCGCTGGACGCTCGCGCACGTCAACCAGATCAACGCCTCGCATCTGGCGCGGATGAAGCGGCTGAACCTGCAGGCCGCCGTGCACCCGTGGGCGATCATCAACGGCGGCATCAACCAGTCGGTGTTCGGTGCCGGCGCGCTCGACATGCCGCCGCTCCGGACGATCCAGGAGAGCGGCGTCGTGTGGGGCCTGGGCAGCGACGGCAGCCGGGCCAACCAGATCCTGCCGTTCACCACGTTGTGGTGGGCCGTCACCGGCAGGATGGTGGGAGGGACCACGGTGACGAGCCAGACCATCGACCGCAAGGACGCCCTGATCGCGCACACGCGACAGAACGCCCGACTGGTCTTCCGCGAGCGCGACATCGGCTCGCTCGAGCCCGGCAAGCTGGCCGACCTGGTGATCCTGGATCGCGACTATCTCACCATCCCGGCCAACGACATCCGGAACATCACGCCGGTGATGACGATGGTGGGCGGGCGGATCGTCTACGAGGCCGCCGCCCGGTGAGGACCGCCGCCGCGGCTACTTCTTGAACTCGCCTTCGAGCAGCTTCTCCCAGCGCACGATGTCTTCGTTGTTCTCGATGCACTCGTACTCGCGAATGCGCTCGTTCGGACGCAGCCGGAACGTCTCCAGCTGGTGCCACGGCTTGGTGAAGACCTCGGGATCCTCCATCGTCACGTCGTAGATGATGGTCTCGAAGGTGTCGCGGCGGTAGCGCTCGGTCACCCGCAGCTTCTCGCTGTGGATCGTGCCCACGCCGGCGAGCCAGGTCTTGTCGTTGAAGCCGGTGACGTCCACCACCAGCGTGTCGCCTTCCCAGCGCGCCACCGAGTCGCCGAGATACGACGGCTCGAGGTCGTCGGGGTGCGGGCGCCCGTCGGTGGGGATGATGCGGAATGCGTGGTGGATCTCGTAGAGGATGATCACGCGGTTCGGCAGCTGCACGATCTCGAAGGGCAACGGCCGCACGGTGATGCGCGGCACGCCGGTGAGGAGGCAGCGCGCCATCGGGTCGTCGACGCCGCGCCGGGCGAGGTACTCCTGCCGCCTGGCTTCGGCCTCCGGCTTGTAGGGCGGCGGCTCGCGGGGGGGCGGGGCCGGGCGTCCGGCGGCCTTGTCGGCTTGCCGGATGCGCTCGGCTTCGGCCTCGCCGAAGAGCAGCGCGATCCCACCGGCGATCCATACGCCCGACAGGTCCGGCTTGCCATCGATGGTGCGCGGCACCGGCTTCTGTGCCGCCGGCGGAGCGCTCTGCGCGACAAGGGGCCCGGCCATCGCCGCCGCGACGGCAAGCGCCGCCACCAGCGACAGGAGACTTCGCCTGTTCATGTGACGCCTCCGCGGCCTATTGGCCGCCCGTGCCGGCCGGTGGTCCCGCAGCCAGCTTGCGTCCGTCGGTGAGGGTGACCTCGCGCGCGGCACCGAGATGCGGGTCGAGCCGGGCGCGCCAGCCGGAGACGGTGATGGAGTCGCCCACCTTCAACGTGGTGTCCCGCTTCCAGCCTTGCCGCACCAGCATGTTTGGTGGGTAGCCCTCGAACTTCCATTGGGCAACCGTGCCCTGTGCGTCCCTCACGTCGAGATAGAGGTAGATGTGCGGGTTCTGCCAATCGATCTTGGCGACGGTACCCGTGACGGTGACCGGCTGGTTTCCGTCGTATTCGGCCGCGAACGAGTGGTGCGCGGCAAGAGGCGCGGTCCACACGAGGAGGCCGCAAGCAAGTGCAGACACAGCTCTCATGGTCCTGTTCCCCCAATCGGTCGTTCGACGCGCGAGCATTGTAAGGGCTCCGGCTGGAAAAGGGTTGTCCAGTTTGGGCGCCGAGGCGCCCGCCCGGCAAGGCGCGAGGAGCGCGCATACCGGGCGTATGTGAGCGACGAGCAACGCAGCCCGGCGGGATGCATCGGTGGCCAAACTGGCAACCCTATTCCAGCCGGCGCCCTTAGCCCCCCGGAGGCCGGCCGCGCGGGCCGTCTCGTCTGTCCGGGAGGGTGGCCGCTCGGCCAGCTGGCAGAGGTCAGACTGCGGGCCTCGAGAGGATTTGTCGCGTGGATCGGCGAGGAGCGCGGATGCTGATTTTCGAGTTGTTTCCGGCCTTCGTGATGATCGCGGGCCTCGCGGCCGGAGTCTGGCTGTGGTTCGTCGATCGGCAGCACCGCGACGGACCGGACGACTAGCCTTCTAAAACGTGACGCCTGCGCCCAGATACAGGCGGCGCGGTGGCGCGAAGGCGTTGCCAAGACCATAGAGCGGATTCGGCTGCTGGTAGGGCGCGATGTAGGGCGGTGTCGTGATCGTGCGGAGATCGAGATACTGCTGCGCGTCGGTCGAGAGGCGCGTCTGATTGTCGAAGACGTTGAGCAGGCGCGCTTCGAGTGTGATGCTGCCGCGGGCGCCGCTGAGCAGCCGGTAAGTCGCCATCAGGTCGAGATTCGTCCAGGTGGGGTTGCGGTGGCTGCCCGCCGGCTCGAGATAGTTCTGTGTGCCGTTCGCGGCGTCGCGCGCGCGAGCCGCCCACGGCGCGCCGCTCTGCAGCCGGAAGTAGCCCGACGCCATCAGGCGGCTGGTCACGCCATACGACCCGAACAGCTTCCCGATGTGCGGCCGGTCCTCGGACAGCGGTCCGAACCGGTTGGGATCCTGCACGTCGGTGCCCGGACCGTCCTGGATGACCGACGAGGTGTTGAACACGCCGACCGTCGCGTAGTCGAGGTCGTAGTTGCCCTCGAAGCGGCTCCACGTGTAGCTGGCGCTGCCGTGCCACCGGCCTGCGAGCTGACGGCGCACGTCGACGGTGACTGCGCGATACGTGCGCGAGGCATCGGCGGCCCTGCACGCCGCAAACGCCACGCACGGCAGGTTGGCGGCGACGAACGGCACGCCGCCGGACGGCATGTCCTCGATGAAGTTGTGCATCGTGCGCGACATCACGAACACGTCGAGGCTGAAGGCGGCGCCGAGCGGCGTTGCGTAGCCTGCGACGATTTCGTCGGTATAGATCGGCTCGATGGCCGGATCGATCAGCTTGCCCGTGGTGGAGGCGAGCGGCCCGCTCGAGAGCACCGTTCCGTTCAAGTCGAAGATCGTCTGGGTCTGGAAGATGCGGTTGGGGGCGAGGCTGCGGCCGCTCGATTTCTGGTCCATGTTGTAGTACCGGCCCCAGTCGCCGTAGACCTTGTCCCCCTTGCCGCTCCGCAGCTGGTAGCTGACGCCCACCCGCGGCTGGATCTCGTCGCCGAAGCCGAATCGCAGGAAGGTGCAGGTGTCGTCCTTCGACTCGTACACGGCGGCGCCGCCGCGCAATGTGGCGGTGGCGGGGCAGCCGCCGCTGCGATCGAGCTGCTGCGCGAACGCATCACGCGTCAGCAGCACGCCCGCATTCACCGACAGCCGGTTCGACAGCGTGAGCGCGTCCTGGACGAAGAGGGAGTAGGTGTCGCCTTGCCCGATCTGCGGCGGCTGCGGCGTGAAGTAGCGCGTGCGCAGCGCGGGGACGCCGCTGACGGTGACCGGCGCAATGATGCCCCAGCCGTTGGCGAGGCGGCTCAGCGTTTCCTCCGCGAACTCGTAGCCGATGCCGGCCTTGAGCACATGGCTGGTTGGTCCGGCATCAAAAAACTGACCGACGGTGGCGCGCAGTTCGTGCCGCCGGTAATTCTGCGTGTTGGTGTACTCGCGCCCGCCCGTAATCAGGTTCGCCTGCAGCGGATCGGTGTACTGGCCCATCTCGGTGAGGCGGCTGGGGTCGAATGGCGGCAGCAGCCCGAGCGCCGTCACCGGCACGTCTTCGTTGATTTCGCTGGTGCGCTGGTAGCGCAGGTTGATCGACCGGTGCGCGCTCGGAAAATACGCCCAGTCGAGCGCGGTGACGCGGCTGCTGCGGTCCGAGGTGGTGGCCACGCTCGGCGCATAGTCCGAGGTGAGACCGTTGTACTCGGCGTCGAGCGGGTGGTCGCGGTGACTGAACGTCAGCTGGTGGCGCGACGAGGGGCTGGCCGTGAGCTTGCCGAAGTATTCCGGACCGTTGCGCACTTCGTCCGGCAGCGCAACGTTGACCTTGTTGACGCGGCCCCATTTGACGTCGTGCTGGTAGCGCGCGGATCCGTAGAAGAAGATGAGGTCGTGCACCAGTGGGCCCCCGAACCCCACCGCGGGTTCGACTTGCGTGGTGAGCAGCGGATCACGGAACGCGCCCGGCCGCAGGCCAGCGGCCTCAAGATCGGCCGGCAGGTCGTAGGCACTGACCAGACCTTCCGGCAGCCAGTCGACGCGGCCGAGCCCGGAGAACCGGTTCGAGCCGCTCCGGCTCACGGCGTTGGCCACGGTGCCGGCGGTACGGCCGAATTCCGCGGTGACGCCGGCGCGCTTGAGGTTGACCTCGGCGATGTCGAGCTGATTGACCTGGATCGCCAGCGTGCCGAAGGCCGGGCTCGTGATGTTGGCGCCGTCGAGGAGGTAGGTGTTGTCCTGACGGCTGCCGCCGGCCGCGAGCCCGACACCGCTGCGGTTGTCGGCCACACCCGGCGACAGCTGAAAGAGTCCGCGGTAGGTGTGCTCCAGCGGCAGGCTGTTGAAGCGGTTGTCGGTGAACGTCAGGCTGGCCTCGGTGGAGCGGACGTCCACGATCGGAGTCACGGCCCGGACAACGACGGCTTCGTTGACGGCAACACCGAGCAGCACGTCCACCTGCGTGTCGCGGCCGATGGTGACGATGGCGGTGCGGGTGGTGCGTCTGACCCCCGGCGCGTCCACCTCGATGGTGTATTCGCCCGGCAGGAGATAGTCGAACCGGTAGACCCCGTTGGCGTCGGTGACGGTGTCGCGGCCCACGGGCACCGCGGCGCCCTGGATGCGGACCGTGGCGCCAGGCACCGGGTCGCCGTTCTGGGCAAAGACCGCACCCGAGGCGCTGCCCGTGTCGGCGGCGCCGGCAACGGCACACGCCACGAGCAGGAGCAGGAGTGCCGTGAACAGTTGTCTACCTAGGGCTCGCATCGCACTTCCGCACGGCCGAACGCCGCGTTCCGAATCGTAGCAGTACCGGGCTCAACACCGCTGTTCGACGAACAGTCTCGCCCGATCGGTGCTACGATCCGCACCGTCTCGCCTGCATCCTGACTCGATGTCGAAGTCTTCGTCCGATCCCTCGCCATCCGAGTTGTTCCCGCTCGTCTACGGCGAGCTGCGCAAGGTGGCGCGCAACTACCTGGGTCGTGAGCGGGCGCAGCACACCCTGCAACCCACCGCGCTCGTGAACGAGGCGTGGCTGCGCCTCCGCGATCAGCGCCGCGTGGATTGGCAGGGGCGCACGCACGTGCTGGCTGTCGGCGCCCAGGCGATGCGCCGCGTCCTCATCGATCACGGCCGCGGGCGGCGGCGTCAGAAGCGGGGCGGCGGCGAGGCCCACGTCACGCTGCACACCTGGCTCAACGCGGTGAAGGATCAGCCCGTCGAGGTCGAGGACGCCATGGCGCTCGACGCCGTGCTCACCAAGCTCGCCGCCGTGGACGAGCGCCAGGCGGCGATCGTCGAGATGCGGTACTTCGGCGGACTGACGGTGCCGGAGGTGGCCGAGGCGCTCGGCGTGTCGGTGCGAACCGTCGAGGGCGAGTGGACCCACGCCAAAGCGTGGCTCAAGCGCGAGCTCTCCCGCGTCGCCGAATAGCGTTCAGTGGAGCCGCGCGGCTTCGCGCCGTGCCTCGACCAGCGGTTCCAGATCCGCGTCGGCCGCCTGCCACACGGTGAACAGCTGCCCGTAGTAGTCCTCGGCGACGGCGTTGTCGCCCGACGCCACCGCCAGGCGCGCCCGCGCCAGCAGCGCCATCGGATAGAGCAGTGAGTCGGCCGACTCGGAGCGGTGGTCGATGACGTGCTGGAACTCGGCCGCGGCGCGCGCCAGGTCCTTGCGGGCGGTGTAGATGTGCCCGCGCAGGAACGCCGGCCACAGCTTGGCCATTGTCGCGTCCTCGTACGGGTTCACGCGATCGAGCTGAACGAGCGCCCCTGACAGGTTGCCGGTACGCACCATGTAGGCGGCGGTGTCGATCGGCACCGAGACGTGGAGCCGCAGGCTCGCGTTGGGGAAGCGCTGCGCCAGTTCACGCGTCACCTCGAGCGCCTGGGCGTCGGCGCACCAGCCGAGGGCGCGGGCACTGATATCGAGGGTGGGGGTGTCGTGGCTCCACTCGAGCGCCATCCGCGCCAGGCGCCGAGCCTCGCCGCAGCGGCCGACGATGGCGTGAATCTCGGCTTCCTCGGAGGCATAGCGGCTCGCCCACTCCTTGAAGTTGAGTTGCAGGGCCTGTTGCCGCGCGGCGTTGGCGCTTTCGTGCCCGTCTGCGAGCCGCCCGCGGAACGCCGCCGCGCGCGCGTCCCAATTGGCGATGTCGAGCACGTCGGGCGTCTTGCGCGCGCCGGCCAGATACTTCGCCATTGCTGCCGCGTCGTCCTGCAGCAGGGCCGCGAGATACCCGACCCGATGAAGGGTTTGATGGTCGATCCCGGCGGCCAACGCGGCGGTCACGTGCGCCTTGGCTTCTTCGAGCTTGTTCTGGCGCAGCAGGTTCTCGGCCAGGTTGGTCTTCGGCGGCACGAAGGTCGGATCGAGCTCAATCGCCTTGCGCAGTGCCGCCTCGGCTTCGGTCCGCAGGCCGTGGAATTCCGCGGCCAGGCCGCGCGCGTTGAAGGCAAACGCATCGCGCGGGTAGGCGTCCGTCCACGCCCGCGCCAGGTCGAGCGCCTGGGCCCAGTCCTGCAGCGCGTCGCGGTAGTAGCGCCACGAGATGAGATAGCGTTCGCGTTCGCTGACGCGATCGCGCAGGTCGAAGGCGCGCTTCGAGTAGGCCGGGGCCAGGGACGTCTGGGCGGTGTTGGCGTAGACCCCGGAGAGCGCCGCCAGCGCCAGCGCGAAGTCGGGGTCGAGCTCGATGGCGCGCAGCAGATGCGGAATCACGCTCACGTCGATCGACGCGTTGCTGCCCGCGTCGACCGCCAGCGCGTAGGCGTGCAACGCCTCGAGCGATGGCGTCGTTGCTTTCGGCAGCGGCACGTCGAACTCGGTCACCGACTGCAGCGACTCCCCCAGGCGCTCGCGCAGTTTCGAGGCGGCGGTGCCGAGTGCGGTCAGCACCTGTTCCTTGCTGCTGGCCTCGACCTGCTCGCGCGCCATCACGTCACCGCTCTGGGCGTTGGTGGCCTCGAGCGCCAGCACGTAGTTGCGGCCCAGGCTGGCAATGGACCCCGAGATCATCGCCTTGAGGTGCTCGCGCACGGCGATCTCGCGCGCCACCTCCCGCGTGACGGGCGAATCGGACGGCCTCTCCATCAGCCGCAGCGTTTCCTGCACGCGGTTGTCGGGAAACACCTTGAGGAACGGGGACTGCTCGAGCGCCACCGCCAGGGCCACTTTGAGCGCGCCGTCGAACAGCGGCTCGTTGGTGGTGTTGACGAAGTCCGCCAGGACGACGGTGTCGGAGCTGGTGAGGCCACCCGACCCGCGCGGGGCGAGGAAGGCCGCCAGGCCGACGAGCAGGAGGACCAGGCTGGCGACGCCGGCCCACCAGGTGCGGGTCCAGAACGATCGTGAGGCCGCCGTGGCGATCACGCCGCGCAGGGCGTGCACCTCCTCCTCGTCAGGGAGCGCGGCGGCAAACGCCGCCGCCGACGCCGGCCGCGCGCCCGGCACGGGGGCCAGCGCGCGCAGGATGACGTTCTCGAACGACGCATCGATGCCGGGCGCGAGCATCGACGGCGGCACCACCCCGCCCGGGCCGCTGCGCTCGGGGTGTTGGCCGGTGAGCAGTTCGTAAAGCATGACGCCGAGGCAGTAGAGGTCGGTCTGCGGTGTCAGGTTCGCTCCCGGCAACCGCTGCTCCGGCGCCATGTAGCGGGGCGTGCCCGCGATGGTGCGGCTGCCGGGTGCGCCGGCAGGGATCGCGATACCGAAGTCGGTGATGCGAACGCGGCCCTGCTGATCGACCAGCACGTTGGCGGGTTTCAGGTCGCGGTGCAGGACGCCTTCGGTGTGCGCCGCCTGGAGGCCGGCACATAACTGCCGGGCAATCTCCACCACGCGCGCCGGCGCCAGCCGTCCGGCATGCCGGAGCACGGACGCGAGATCCTGCCCCTCGACGAGCTCCATCGAGAAGAAGACTTCGTCGTCGGCCTCGCCGACGTCGAACACCCGGACGACCGAGGGGTGAGTGACCCGGCGGGCGAGTCGCACTTCCTGGAGCAGCCGCTCCCGGCCGGCTTGGCTGGTTGACCGAATCAGCTTCAGCGCCACCGGCGTTTCCAGCATCAGGTCGTCGGCTTGCCACACGTCCCCCATACCGCCCCGTCCCAGACGGGTGACCATCCGGTAGCGCAAGGCAAACACGAACCCCGGGGCGAAGGCATGCTGCTCGGGGGCGGGGGGAGCCGGGGTCGGGAATCCGGTGGAGTCGAGCTCGTGAAACCGCAGGAGCGACTCGACTTCCTTGCGCAGGGCCGTGTCGCCGCCGCAGGCGTCGGCCAGAAAGGCCTCGCGGGCGGCCCCCTCGCGCTCGAGAGCGGCGATGAACAGGTCTTTGGCGCCCTTATGGAGCGAATCCATCGCGATGTGGCCGTCGCGGGCTGCCGCGCCGACCCGTCGAGTTTACTGGTCCGATGCCGGTAACGCCACAGTTAGCCGCAGCATCCACCTGATAGACGCTCGTAGCAGCCCCCCGGCTGCGGAGTCCCAGCCGTTTCGGCGCGTTCCATTACATGACGGCGAGGATCGAAAGGGTAGGCGAGGAAATGGCGAATGTCTAGGCAGATTCGAGAGACGTCGCGGCCGATGGTGTTGGCCATGATTGGAGCCGCCGCCGTGACGGCACAGATCGTCAGCGGCAAAGCCACGCGCGATGCACTCTTCCTGACCTCCCTCGACTACACCACGCTGCCGACAATGCTGATGGCGACGTCGGTCTGCTCGATCCTTCTGGTCGCGCTCAATACCCGCGCGACCCGCCGTCTCTCTCCTGCCACGCTGGTGCCGGCGACGTTTGCCCTCAGCGGCGTGCTGTTCATCGTCGAATGGCTGTTGCGGCCGATGTCCCCGGCCGCGACGGCCGTCGCCGTGTATCTCCACATCTCGTGCGCGGGTCCGCTGCTCGCGTCGGGCTTCTGGCTGGTGTCCACCGAACGGTTCGACCCGCATACGGCGAAGCAGCGTTTCGGACAGATTGCGGGCATGGGCACCCTCGGGGGCCTCGTGAGCGCCGTCATCGCCGAGCGCGTGGGCGCGACCCTGGGGGCGCCGGCGCTGCTGCTCGTGCTCGCGGTCATTCAATTCGCCTGCGCCGTGGTCGTGCGCGCCCTGGCCATGCAGGCCGAGCCAGTGGTCGGCGGCGCGGCCGCCGCGCTCGCGCGCCCGCGCATCCGCACTACGCCCTCCGTGCCGGCCGCCCCGCATCGATCCGGGCTCCGCGTGGTGGCCGAGGCGCCGCACCTGCGTCAGATCGCCTATGTCGTGCTGCTCGGCACCACGAGCGCGGCGCTCCTGGACTACCTGTTCAAGGCGCAGGCGACGGAAGTCTTCGGCCGCGGCGATCAGCTGCTGCGGTTCTTCGCCATCTACTACGCCGCCACGAGCCTCTTCACGTTTCTCGTGCAGGTGTCGTCGGCGCGTCTCGTGCTCGAACGGTGGGGCATCGCGCTCTCGGCGGTTTCGCCGTCGCTCGCGCTCTTCGTCGGCACCATCGGCAACCTGATCGTGCCGGGCTTTGCCAGCCTCACGTTTGCGCGCGGCGCCGAGGCTGTGTTCCGCGGCTCGCTCTTCCGCACCGGCTACGAGCTGTTCTACACGCCGATGCCGGCCGACGAAAAGCGTGCCGCGAAGTCGATCATCGACGTCGGGTTCGACCGCGTCGGCGACGCGATGGGCGGCATCCTGGTCCGCCTGGCGCTGGTGTTCGCGCCGGCGGCGCAGAGCTCGGCGATCCTGGCGCTCGGCCTGGCCGGATCGGTCGCCGCCATCGTCGCCGGCAGCCGCCTCAAGACCAACTACATCAGGACGCTCGAGAACAGCCTGCTCGACAAGGCCGACGGCGCCGGCCTGGCCGACAGCGGCGAGCGCTCGAGCTCGATCGACATCGCGACGATCCAGCGCTATCGCACCGCCCGGCTGCAGGCCGAGACGCTGGAGTCGCCCGCGTCCCCGGCGACGCCGCTGCCGCCCGACGTCCGCGACATCCTGCGGCTGCGCTCGCGCAATCGCGACCGCGTGATGCAGGTGCTCTCGCGGCAGGAGGGGCTGACGCCGGCGCTGGTGCCACACGTCATCCCGTTGCTGGCCTGGGATCACCTGGCCGAGCACGCGGTTTACGCGCTGCGCAAGGTCGCCGAGGAGCACGTCGGGGCGCTCACCGACGCCCTCATGGATCCCAATCAGGACTTTGCGGTCCGCCGTCGTCTGGTGCGGGTGTTCTCGGTGTGTGTCTCGCAGCGTGCCGCCGACGGCGTGATGGCCGGCCTCGACGATGCCCGCTTCGACGTGCGCTTCCAGGCGGCGCGATCGCTCACGGAGATCGTCGAGAAGAACCCGGGCGTCGTCATCGACGCGCCGCGGGTGTTCGCCGTGGTCGAACGGGAAGCCGGCGTCGGCCGGCCGGTGTGGGAGAGCCGCCGGCTGCTGGACGGCGTGTCGAGCACCGAGGCGCTCTCGCCGCTCGACGAGTTCGTCCGCGACCGCGCCGGCACGAGCCTGGCACACGTGTTCACGCTGCTCGCGCTGGTGCTCCCGCGCGAGCCGCTGCAGATCGCCTTCCGCAGCCTGCAGACCGACGACCGGCACCTGCGGGGCACCGCCCTCGAGTACCTCGACGGCATGCTGCCGCCGCCGATTCGCGAGCGTCTCTGGCCGTTTCTCGAGAGCGGGCCCGCCCGGCACTCCGGGCGGCCGCGCGAGGAAGTGATGGCGGAGCTGCTGCGCTCGCACCGGTCGATCACCATCAACCTCGAGGCGCTCTACCAGCGTGGCGAGAGCACCCCGTCGCCCGCACTGTAGCGACTGCCATGACATCCGCACCGAAAGTCATCGCTCCGCGGACGCCCGAGCCGTTCCGCGGCCAGACCACGACAACCGGATTGCCCGACGACGTGCTCAACGAGCAGGTGCGCCGGCTGCGCCTGTGCGCGGCGGTGGCGATCGGCCTGTGGGCGTTCGGGCTGGTGATGGACGCGTTCGTGCGGCCCCAAACGGTCGGCTCACCGTTCCTCGTCTCGACGGTCGTCATCGAGGGCGTGGCGATTGCCGTCTCGGCGCTGCTCTTCGCCTATCTGCGGTTCACCACCCATCCGCCGTGCATCCAGGCGCACGCCGGGCTGATCTTCATGGTGCTCAACGCCCTGGGCGTGGGATTGCTGAACACCTGGGCCCGGCCGCTCACGAACGACGCCCTCAACGAGCTGTCGTGGAACACCATCGTCATCCTCTGTGGCGCGATGCTCATGCCGGCCACGCCCAGGCAGATGCTGGTGGCGGCGCTGATCTCGGCGTCGATGGACCCGCTGGGCATTGCCGTGGCGGCGCTCCGCGGGCGGGAGGTGCCCTCGGCGCTGCAGACCCTCGTGCTGTTCCTGCCGACCTACGCCTGCGCGCTCGCCGCGGTCGTACCGGTCACCATCCTGCACCGTCTCGGGCGCCGGCTGCGACGCGCGCGTGACCTGGGCAGCTACCACCTGGAGCGCCTCCTCGGCCGTGGCGGCATGGGAGAGGTGTGGCTCGGTCGGCACCAGTTGCTGGCGCGCAGCGCGGCGGTGAAGCTGGTTCGGCCGGAAGTGCTGGGCGCCGGGACCGACGCCGCCGCAGCCGCGATGCTCCGCCGCTTCGAGCGTGAAGCCCAGGCCACGGCGGCGCTGAGCTCACCGCATTCCATCCGCCTCTTCGACTTCGGCGTCACCGACGACCGCACCTTTTACTACGTGATGGAGCTGCTGGCCGGCCGCGACCTCGAAACGCTGGTGCGCGAGTTCGGACCGCTGCCGGCCGACCGTGCCCTGTACGTGCTGCGCCAGGTGTGCCACTCGCTCGCCGAGGCGCACGCGCGCGGCCTGGTGCACCGCGACGTCACGCCAGCCAACATCTACCTGTGCCGGATGGGCCTCGACTACGATTTCGTCAAGGTCCTCGACTTCGGGCTGGTGAAGTTCAACGACCAGCGGGCCATCGAGCAGACGATCATGGGCGCTACGCACTTGACCGCCGGCACGCCGGCCTTCATGGCCCCCGAGCTGATTGCCGAAGGGGACGTGGACTGGCGCGCCGACGTGTATTCCCTCGGCTGCGTCGCCTATTACCTGCTCACCGGACAGCTGGTCTTCGAGGGCGACACCGCCATGAAGATGTTCCTGCAGCACCTGCAGGAGCCGCCGCTGCCGCCCTCGCAGCGCACCGAGCTGCCAGTGCCTCCGGAAGTGGACGCGCTGGTGCTGGCGTGCCTGGAGAAAGACCCGGCGCGCCGGCCGCAGAACGCCGAGGACGTGTTGCGCCTGATCGAGGGCATCCGCGGCGCCGGCCGCTGGAGCAACGAGCAGGCGCGGGTGTGGTGGCAGCGCCATCTCCCCGAGCTCGCCGGGCCGCTGGCGACCGAAGAACCGGTCGAAGTCGCGATGGCGATTCCGGCTCTTGCGGGGTTTCACACCCGGTAGCGCGTTAAGGGCAGGCGGCATGGGTGCCGCCTTACTTCCTGACCCCAGGAGCCCTCTAATGCGTGGAACCACCTGCACCGCCCCGAGCCGCACCGCCAGCCCAATCGATCGCATCCTGGCCGTGTTCGCGGATGTCCGTCCTGGCGAAGGCCTGACGGCGCTGCTGATGCTCGGCAACATCTTCCTGCTCCTCGTCTGCTACTCGATCATCAAGACCGTCCGCGAGCCGCTCATCCTGCTCGGTGGCGGCGCCGAGGTCCGGTCGTATGCGGCGGCGGGGCAGGCCATCCTGCTCATGGGGTTCGTTCCGCTCTACAGCTGGGTGGCGGGGAAGGTGCGGCGCATGACCCTCGTGGTCGGCGCCACGGTCGTGTTCCTCGCCTGCATCGAGCTCTTCGCGGCGGCGGTGACGGCGCGCGCCCCGTATGTGGGCGTCGCGTTCTTCATCTGGGTCGGCATCTTCAACATCTCGCTGGTCGCGCAGTTCTGGTCGTTCGCCAACGACCTCTATACCAAGGAGAGTGGCGCCCGCCTCTTCCCGCTCATCGTGATCGGCATGACCGCCGGGGCCCCGCTCGGCTCCCTCGTCGCCGGCCGGTTGTTCCACTCCGGCCTCGCGCCCGAATTGATCCTGCAGGTCTCGGCGGCGCTACTCGCGGTGAGCGGCGCGCTCTACCTGGCCGTCAACGCGCGCCAGGTGTCGCAGGGCACCGCGCAGGAGGCGCTGCCGGGCCGCAGCGGTTTCGCGCTCGTGCTCGCCAACCCCTACCTGCGCCTCATCGCCGCGCTCATCGTCCTGCTCAATGTCGTCAATACCACCGGTGAGTACCTGGTGGCGCGGCTGCTCTCGGCCGAAGTGCAGGAGCTGGCGGCGCTGAACCCGCTCTTCGACAAGCAGGCGTACATCGGCGCCTTCACCGGCACTTACCAGTTCTGGGTTGGCGTCACCGCGTTCCTGATCCAGGCGTTCGTCACCTCGCGCCTCGTGCGCTATCGCGGCCTGGCCGGCGTGCTGTTTGCGCTGCCGCTGATTGCGCTCGGCGGCTACGCCATCGTCGCCGCGGGCGCCGGTTTCGCCCTCGTGCGGTGGGTCAAGACGGCGGAGAACGCCGCCGACTACTCGCTCATGAACACCGCGCGGCAGATGCTGTGGCTGCCGACGACGCGCCAGGAAAAGTACAAGGCCAAGCAGGCCATCGACACGTTCTTCGTCCGCGGCGGTGACGTGCTGTCAGCGGCCGTCGTCTACGGAGGCACTCACATGCTGCACCTCACCGTCGAGCAGTTTGCCGTTGCGAATATCGCGCTGACCCTGCTGTGGATGGGGCTGGCCTTCATGATTGCGCGGCCCGAGTGGGCGGCCCCGGTGGCGCGGCGCCGCTGGGTGGCGGTGGCGGCGGCCATGGCGTTTGCCATCGCGCCGGCGCAGGCCTCGGGTCAGACCGCCGCGGCGCCGGCTGCGGAGTCGACTGCCGGCGAGACCACCCGTCAGGAGGAACTGGCAGCGCGCCAGGCGGAGAAGGCCGGGCAGCTGCGGCCCTACAGGCCCGACGCCCTCGAGCGGAATCTGATGCGCGCCGAGCGCATGATGTTCTCGACCCGGCCGGTTTACGCGTTCATCGGCACCACCTACGAAGGCGGCGGCCTGGCCGTCGGCCCCGGCTACCGGCGCACTTACGGCGACTCCGGCACCATCAACGCCTACGCCGCCGTGTCGGTCAAGAACTACCGCGCCGCCGAGCTGTCGGTCGGCCTTCCCGAGATCGGTCGCGGACGCCTGACCATCAGGCTCAACGGCCGCTACCTCGATGCGCCCGAAGTCGCGTTCTACGGCGCGACCGAAGACGACAAGCGCATGTTCGAGTACACGACGGCGAACGCCGGCGCGGTGGCCCGGATACAGGCGTCGAAACAGGTCGCCTTTGGCGGCGGCTTCGACCTGGTGATGGCCGACGCCGGGTCACCGTTCGGCACCGCCGCGCCGCGCGTCGACCCCACCTACGGCCAGACGCGGGCGTTCGTGGAATTCGACACGCGCACGTCGCCGGGTTACACCGCGACCGGCGGTTACTACCGCCTCGACTTCACCGACTACCGCGAAACCGGCGGTGGGCCCTACACGTTCCAGCGCGTGGATGCCGACGTGCAGCGCTTCATCCCGGTTCTGCGCGACAACTGGGTGATCGCGCTGCGCGGCCTCGTCTCGACGACCACGACCGCCGACGGGAACGCGGTGCCGTTCTTCCTGCAGCCCGCGCTTGGCGGCCACACGCTGCGCGGCTACCCGTCGTGGCGCTTCCGCGACCGCAACCGCGTGCTGCTCACCGGCGAATACCGCTGGGCCGCGGGCCCATTCGTGGACATGGCGGTCTTCGTGGACGCCGGCACGGTCGCGCCCCGGTTCGACGAACTCGACCTGGGCCGGCTGCACACGTCGCACGGCGTCGGCCTTACGTTCCACACCCTGCGCCAGACCGCGGTCCGCATGGAAGTGGCGCGCTCCAGAGAAGGCCTCGGGCTGGTGTTCTCCTTCAGCCCCCGTTTCTAACGCTCGCATTCGAGTCCAGAGGATCACGATCATGACGACCCCCACGACCCGCCGCCGGCTGATGCCGGTCCTGGCCGCGCTCCTGACCGCGGGCGCGCTCACGACCTCCGGCTCGGCGACCTCGCCGAAGTTCCTCAACGACGATCCAGTGTGGCAGGAGCTGGACACGCAGGATGCCTCCGGCCTGCAGCCTGACGAGGTCAACCTGTTCGTGGACCTCACCTACAACATGATCAAGGGCGCCGGCCCGGCGCGCGGCCGCGCCGGCAACGTCAACACCATCGACGAGGTGCCCGATTCGAGCTGGTACACCAACCGCGCCGGCATGGGCACGCTGACCCCGGAAGACGTCACCAAGGGACCGAACACGACCGCCGGTCCGGCCGCCGGCCCCTGGACCATCACCTCGTCGAAGAGCGACGGCGTGACCCCCGGGTTCACCGTGACCGACACGACGGGCCGCAAGTGGTTCCTGAAGTTCGATCCACGCGGCTACCGCGGCATGACGACCGGGACCGAGGTCGCGGTGACCAAGCTGATGTGGGCCCTCGGCTATCACGTTCCCGAAAATCACATCGCCTACGTGCGTCCTGAGGACCTGCTCGTCGGCGACACGGCGACCTTCACGCCGAAGAGCGGGCGGAAGCGCGCGATGCGCCGCGGCGACCTCGACGTGCTCCTGGCGGGCGTCGATCGCGAAGCCAACGGATCGTTCCGCGTGGTGGCGAGCAAGGCGCTCGAGGGCAAGCCGGTGGGCCGCATCCGCTTCTTCGGCACCCGTCCCGACGACCCGAACGACATCGTGCCGCACGAAGATCGTCGCGAGCTGCGCGGCTACGGGGTGTTCGCAGCCTGGCTCAATCACGTGGACGCGAAGGCCATCAACTCGCTCGACACGCTGGTGACCGAGGACGGCCGCTCGTTCGTGCGCCACCACCTGATCGACTTCGGCTCGACGCTCGGCAGCGGCGGCGTGGCGCCGGCCGACTACTGGGCCGGCACGCAGTACCTGCTCGAAGCCGGTTCGACCACTCACCGGGTGGTGGGCTTCGGCTTCAGCCAGCCGCAGTGGCAGCACGCCGCCTTCTACGAGTCGACATCGATCGGGCGGCTGCCGCAGACGAACGCGGCCTTCGATCCCTCGCTGTGGAAGCCGCGAGTGCCGAACCGCGCGTTCCTGCAGGCGCGGGCCGATGACCGGTTCTGGGCCGCCCGCAAGCTGGTGGCGCTGCGCACCGACCTGCTTCGCGCCGCGGTGGCCGCCGGGGACTTCGGTGACGCGGATGCCGAAGCGTTCCTGGTGAAGGCCCTGGCGGAACGACGCGATGCGATTGCGCGGGCGTATCTGACCGCGGTCAACCCGATTGCCGACCCGGTGCTCGGCCGCGACGGCACGCTGACGTTCCAGAACGTGGCGGTGGAGGCCGACGTAGCCCGCGCGCCGGAGTCCTACCAGGCATCGTGGTTCCTGTTCGACAACGCCACGGGACAGACCACCCTGGTTGGTGAAACCTCCTCGCGGTCCACGACTGTCGACGCACCGGCCGGCCTTCCGTGCGGCCCCGGCGTCTACATCAAGGTTCAGCTGCGCAGCGCCGGCGCGCCGAACCCGGCCTGGGAACAGCCCGTGGATGCCTACTTCCGGATGGTGGATGGTGAGTGGCGCCTGATTGGTTTCGAGAGGATGCCCAATGTGTAAACCTGCAGGCGGGTGCCGACCGGCGCTGGCTGTCGCCCTTGTCGTCATGATTGCGGCGGCGAGCGAGGCCAACGCAGAGTCGCGGCTTCCCGGGTGCCAGAACGAACGGGTGCTGCCGTTCAAGGGCCTCTTCTCGGCCACCTTCAACGACCTCAAGCGGCTTCCGTCGGTGGAGACCGCCGCCATCCTGGGCGTCGGCGCGGCAAGCGCCGCGGCGTTACACCCCAAAGATGCCTCCGTCTCGGATTCGTTCGCCAACTCGCACCAGCTGCACGAGACCCTCGAAGGCGGCGCCATCGTCGGCAGCCTTCCGGCGCAGCTCGGGGCGGCCTTCGCGGCCTACGGCCTCGGGCGGGCATTCAAGAACGACTGCGTGGCGGCGGTCGGCGGCGAGCTGGTGCAGGCGCAGCTGGTGGCCCAGGTGCTGACCTACGGCATCAAGGGTACGGTCCGGCGTTCCCGGCCCGAAGGCGGCGGCTACTCGTTCCCGTCGGGGCACACGACCGCCGCGTTTGCGACGGCGACCGTGCTGCAGCGGCACTTCGGGTGGAAGGTCGGCCTGCCAGCTTACGGCGCGGCCACCTACGTGGCCGCGTCCAGGGTCCAGGGCAAGCGGCATTACCTGAGCGACGTGGCGTTTGGCGCCGCGCTCGGCGTTGTGGCCGGCCGCACGGTGACCATGCCCGGCGGCCACAAGATGATGCTTGGTCCCATCGCGACGGAACTCGGTCCAGCGGCGGGTCTGACGCTGGTCGGACAGCGATAGGGCCGCGCCCTTTTCTATTTGCGCGGCTGAATCAACTCGATGCGGTTGCCCGCTGGGTCCACCGCAAAGCCGATCACGATCCCGGTGTTCCCGAACGGGCGAGGCTCGCCGTCCATCGTGCCGCCGGCCGCCTTGACCGCGGCCGCCGTGGCCGCCATGTCGGTCACGTTCAGGATCACGTGCGGAATCGGGTCCTTCACCGCGTCGGATTCGCGGTGGAAGAGCACGATGGGCAACCCCTTGTTGGCCTTGGCCGCCTCCGCCGTGGCGCCAAAGTTGACGAAGATTTCCGGCCCCGCCGGCAGGTTGATCCGGTTGACCTCCTGCATCCCGAACGCGGCCTGATAGAACCTGGCCAGCGCCACGGTATCGACCGCGGCCACCCGCACCGAGTTCAGGCTCACCTCGGCCGCTGCCGCCCCGGCGACGGCCAGCGCCGCGCACGTTCCGACCAGTACTCGTACCAATCTCATCGCAGGCCCTCCAGACAGTGGGATGGCGACCGACT
>Ga0210380_10000071_pt1 | contig 57941 bp, 43 predicted proteins | sample PLM4_5_coexredo_FD_155476 | JGI IMG/M metagenome (GOLD analysis project Ga0210380, IMG submission 155476) | Groundwater sediment microbial communities from an aquifer in East River, Colorado, USA - PLM4_5_coex redo | ecosystem: Environmental > Terrestrial > Soil > Riparian zone | place: USA...
CTGCCGGCGACGAGGTCGTCGTCTTCCTGCGCGGAAGTGCGCCGGCGCTCCCCACCGTCTTCGGTCTCAGTCAGGGCCTGTTCCGCGTTGCACACACGCCAGACGGTCGCGCGGTCGTGGCGCCGGCGCCGCTCGCCGTGCCGGCGTTTGGCGCGGAGCGCGTGGTGCGGGGTGATCCGGCGCGGCGGCCGCTCGCCATCGAGGCGTTTGTCCGCGACGTGCGCGCCCACGTGGACACGCGGCCGTGAGCCGGCGGATCGCCGCCTGTCTCGTCGCCGTGGGCCTCGTCGCCGGCGCCTCGGCCCCGCTGTCCGCGTATCTCCAGCTGTCGGTGACCGTACGCGGGAGCGTTACGCCGGTGAAGTGGACATCGGTACCCGTGCGGTGGTTCAGTTCGACGGCCTCGGCCCCCGGCGTCACGTCGGCGCAGTTTCAGTCGGCGCTCGCCGCGGCCTTCGACACGTGGGAGGCCGTGCCGACCGCCTCGATCGCGTTTCAGTTCGCCGGCTTTACCAGCGCCACGCCCTCGGAAGACAACGACGGACGGTCGGTGATGGGCTTCGAGGACCACGGCGATCTGGATCGCACGCTCGCCGCGACCGGTTTCACCATCGACACGATCACCGGGGCCATCGTGGAGTCGGACGTCTTCTTCAACACTGCCTTCGCCTGGAGCACGACCGGGGCCAGCACCGCGTTCGACCTGCAGTCGGTAGCCACGCACGAGATTGGCCATTTCATCGGGCTCGGGCACTCGGCGCTCGGGGAGACCGAAATGCAGGCGGCCGGCGGCCGGCGGGTGATTGCCGCGGCCTCGGTGATGTTTCCCATCGCGTTCGGCCGCGGCAACGCCCTCGGCCGCATGCTGCAGCCCGACGACGTGGCCGGCGCCTCGGCCAGCTATCCGGACGGAGACTTCGACCGCGACACGGGCTCCGTCCAGGGCCGCGTTCGCCTGGGCAGCCGTGGTCTCTTCGGCGCCCACGTGTCGGCGTTCGACCGGCGAACCGGTGCGCTTGTCGGCGGGTTTGCGCTGAACGAGGCCGGCGACTTCGTGATCGACGGACTGGCGCCGGGCACGTATGTGATCCGTGTCGAACCGCTCGACGACGCGTCCACCGACAGCTTCTTCGACGACCCTGGTCTCGACACGAACTTCCGCGCCACGTTCTACGACCGTGTCGTGGCCGTGCCCGCCGGCGGCGCCGGCCCGTCGTTCGACGTGACGGTGACGGCCAAGTGAGGGGCGCCACGCCCGCGTGCGGCACGCTCGCCGGCGCAGGCTTGTTGATGCTGGCGCTGACGGCGCCGGCGGCGGCGCAGGCGCGCCGGGCGGCGGCGCCTCCCCGCTTCGAGGCCGGTGGCGGCGGCGGCGCGATCGGTGCCATCTCGCTGGGCGAGCGCGACGCGAACCTGCTCACGAACGACGCGGCGGGCAGCCCCTACCGTCTCTACGCCACCGAGACCCGGCTGCAGCCGGCGGCCGCGGTGGAAGCACGTCTCGGGTACCGGGTGACGCCGCGGCTCATCGCGGAAGCCCGCCTCACGGTCGCGCGCCCGTCGCTGCGCGTCTCGATATCGGCCGATGCCGAGAACGCGTCGCCGGTGGACGCGACGAGCCAGCTCACCGAGTACGTCGTCGAAGGCGGCGCGCTGTGGCGGCTCTCGACCGATGCGCGCCGTCGATGGATTCCATTCGTGAGCGGCGGCGCCGGCCTCGCGCGCCACGTTCACGAAGCGCGCGCGCTCGTCGAGAACGGCGTCGAAGGCTACGCCGGCGGCGGCGCGCTGTATGCCCTCGGGTCGCGGCAGGCGGCGTCGCCGGCCCGAACCGGCCTGCGTTTCGACGTGCGGCTGCACATGCTCCACGGCGGCATCGCGGAGGGCGCCGGTCTCTCGCCGCGCGTCGTCGCCACCACCAGCGCATTCATCGCGTTCTGATCCGCGGCCGCCCTGTCGCTGGGGCGGGACGGCGGGGTAACATGCGGAGTTATGCCCACATTGAATAGTTTCGGCACCCGTACCGACATCCGGGTCGGCGGTGAGGGGGTGGAGATCTACAGCCTCCCCGCGCTCGAGAAGGCCGGATTCGCCGGCGTGTCGCGCCTGCCGTTTTCCCTCAAGATCCTGCTCGAGAACCTGCTGCGCCGCGAGGACGACGCCTTCGTCAAGGCTGACGACATCCGCGCGCTCGCCGGGTGGAACGCGACCGCAAAGGTGGAGAAGGAGATCTCGTTCATGCCGGCGCGCGTCCTGCTCCAGGACTTCACCGGCGTGCCGTGCGTGGTCGACCTGGCGGCGATGCGCGACGCGGTGGTGGCGCTTGGCGGCGACCCCAACCGGATCAACCCGCTGCGCACCGTCGAGCTCGTCATCGATCACTCCGTGCAGGTGGACTACTTCGGCCGCGCCGACGCGTTCGCGCTGAACGCCGAGCTCGAGTTCTCGCGCAACCGCGAGCGCTACGCGTTTCTCCGCTGGGGGCAGCAGGCGTTCGACAACTTCAAGGTGGTGCCGCCCGATACCGGCATCGTGCACCAGGTCAACATCGAGCACCTGGCGCGCGTGGTGTTCTCCGAGACGGTGAACGGCAGGACCGTGGCGTATCCAGACACACTCGTGGGCACCGACTCGCACACGACGATGGTGAACGGCCTGGGCGTGGTCGGCTGGGGCGTGGGGGGCATCGAAGCCGAGGCGGCCATGCTCGGCCAGCCCAGCTCGATGCTCATCCCCGAAGTACTCGGCGTGCGACTCACCGGCGCGATGCCGCGCGGAGCGACGGCCACCGACCTGGTACTGCTCGTCACCGAGGTGCTGCGCAAGCACGGCGTCGTCGGCAAATTCGTCGAGTTCTTCGGCGAAGGGTTGAGCGCGCTCACGATTGCGGACCGCGCCACGCTCGGTAACATGTGCCCGGAGTACGGCTCCACCGTGGCCATCTTCCCGATCGACGACATGACGCTCGAGTACCTGCGGCTGACCGGTCGGGACGACGCGCGGGTGGCGCTCGTCGAGGCCTACGCCAAGGAGCAGGGGCTCTTCCGCACGTCGACCTCGCCCGACGCGGTCTATTCGCAGACGATCGAGATAAGCCTCGAAAGGGTAGAGCCGAGCCTGGCCGGCCCGAAGCGGCCGCAGGACCGCGTACCGCTGCAAAAAGCCAAGAGCGCGTTCGCGACCGCGCTGCCCTCGATGCAGGTGCCCGCCAAAGGCGCCAAGCCTGCGGCGGCGGCCGCGCCCGCCGCGGTGGCCGTGGCCGAGGCGCCGGGTGTGCTCGATCACGGCTCGGTCGTGATTGCCGCCATTACGAGCTGCACCAACACGTCCAATCCGAGCGTGATGATTGGGGCCGGCCTGCTGGCCAAGAAGGCGGTGGAGCTCGGGCTCACGCGCAAGCCGTGGGTCAAGAGCAGCCTTGCGCCGGGCTCGAAGGTCGTCACCGAGTACCTCGACGCCGCCGGCCTCTCGCCGTTTCTCGATCAGCTCGGGTTCAATCTCGTGGGCTACGGCTGCACGACGTGCATCGGCAACAGCGGCCCGCTGCCGGAGGAGACCTCGGCGGAGATTCGGGAGAAGAACCTGGTCGTGGCCTCGGTGTTGAGCGGCAACCGCAACTTCGAGGGGCGCATCCAGCAGGAAGTGCGCGCCAACTACCTGGCGTCGCCGCCGCTCGTGGTGGCCTACGCGCTTGCCGGCACGATGACGACGGACCTGACGACCGAGCCGCTGGGCACGACGCCGGATGGCAAGGGTATCTACCTCAAAGACGTGTGGCCGACCGAGCAGGAAATCCAGGCCACGATGGTCAAGGCGGTCACCGCCGGCATGTTCCGGCGCAGCTACGCCAGCGTCTACACCGGCGACGAGCGGTGGCAGGGGCTGAAGGTGCCCGAGGGCAGCCGCTTCGAGTGGGAAGCGGACTCCACCTACATCCGCAAGCCGACCTTCCTCGAGGGCATGACGATGACGCCGCCCGCGGGCAAGCAGATTCTCGGCGGGAGGGTGCTGGCACTGCTCGGCGATAGCGTCACGACCGACCACATCTCACCGGCCGGATCGATCAAGGCCGACACGCCGGCGGGCAAGTACCTCGTCGCCAAGGGCGTGAAGGTGTCGGACTTCAACTCCTACGGCGCGCGCCGTGGCAACCACGAGGTGATGATGCGCGGCACGTTTGCCAACGTGCGGCTGCGCAACCAGATGGCGCCCGGCACCGAAGGCGGGTTCACCACCTACCAGCCTGGTGGGGAAGTGATGACGATCTACGACGCCTCGGTGAGGTACCAGGAAGCGGGCGTGGCGCTCCTCGTCATCGCGGGGAAGGAGTACGGCTCGGGCTCGTCACGCGACTGGGCCGCCAAGGGCACCTACCTGCTTGGTGTGAAGGCAGTCATTGCCGAGTCGTTCGAGCGCATCCACCGCAGCAACCTGGTCAACATGGGCGTGCTGCCGCTCGAATTCAAGGCGGGGGCATCGGCCGCGTCGCTCGGCCTCACGGGGCTCGAGGTGTACGATCTGGTGGGCTCGGCCGACGGCCTGACGCCCCGCGGAGACGTGCGCGTGGACGCCACCGCCACTGACGGCACCGTCACCTCGTTCATGGCGACGGCGCGGATCGACACGCCGGAAGAACTGGTGGCCTTCCGGCACGGCGGCATTCTTCCGTATGTCGTTCGTCAGCTCGTGTCGCGCGCATGATGTAGAGGGCGGTCTTTAGACCGCCCTGTCAGGCGGGTCTGAAGACCCGCCTCTACGTACATATGAAATCACGTGGGGCCGGGTCGTCGGACCCGGCCGCGGCGCCTCTCACGGCGGATCGCATCAAGGCCAGGGCCCGCGAGCTCGGGTTCGACCTCTGTGGCGTGGCGGCCGCTGACAGCTTTCCCGAGCTGTCGTTCCTCAGTGACTGGCTCGAGCAGGGCTACGCGGGTGAGATGCACTGGCTGGCGGAGTCGCTGGAGTTGCGCAGCGACGTCCGGCGGGTGCTGCCCGGCGCGCGCAGCGTCATCATGACCGGCACGCTCTACAACACCGACCAGCCGTACTCCGACCAGTTGCCGGCCGCCGCCGCCCGCGTGTCGAGGCATGCCTGGGGCGACGACTACCACCGCGTGCTGTGGGCGCGGCACAACCGCCTCGTGGACTGGATGCGGGAGACGTCACCGGAACCCTTCGAGACGAGCGCGCTCGTGGACTCGGGCCCGGTGCAGGAGCGGGTCTACGCGCAGTACGCCGGACTCGGTTGGATCGGGAAGAACAGCTGCCTGATCAACCCCGAGCTCGGGTCGTGGCTGTTCCTGGGCGAGATCATCACGACGCTGGCGGTCGAGCCCGACGCGCAGGGCCTCGAGCAGTGCGGCACGTGCACCCGGTGCCTCGACGCCTGCCCCTCGGGCGCGCTGGTCGAGCCCGGCGTGCTCGACGCGCGGCGCTGCCTGTCGTACCTCACCATCGAGCTGCGCGGCAGTATCCCGGCGGAGCTGCGAGAAGTCGTGGGCACGCACGCCTACGGCTGCGACATCTGCCAGGAGGTGTGTCCCTACAACCGTCCGGCGCCGGTGTCGGACGATCCGGCGTGGCAGGCACGGTCGGCCTTTGCCCCCGCCGATCTCGTGTCGCTGTGGCGCGCCCCCGACGAGGACCTGCACCGCACCATCATCGGCGGCCCGATGCGCCGGGCGAAGCTCGTCGGGCTGCGGCGCAACCTGGCCGTGGCCATCGGCAACAGCGGCGACGCGCAGGCGCTGGCGGCGCTCGACGCCGGCTCGCCGGATCGGGCGTCGGTGCGCGATCCGATGGTCCAGGAGCACGTCGCCTGGGCCCGCGCGCGCGCCCGCCCTTGATAGAATGCGGGCATGTCCGGTGCCGCGCCAGTTCTGCTGCTGTCGATGCCTCAGATGACCGATCCGAACTTCACCCGGACGGTGATCCTGCTGTGCGACTACACCGAGGAAGGGGCCTTCGGGTTGGTCGTCAACCGGCAGATGACCGAGCCGGCCTGGACCTTGGTCAAGACGGAGCCCCCGGTGAAGGTCGATCCCGACCTGCGCTTGTGGCTGGGCGGCCCGGTCGATCCGCAGCGGACCTGGGTGCTGATGTCCGACGCGCATGGCCCCGACGAAGAGCAGCGCGAGATCTGCCCCGGGCTGTTGCTCTCGGTGTCGCACGCGCTCACCATGCAGTTGCTCCAGACGCCCCCTTCGAGCCGCGCCCGCGTCGTGGTCGGGTACGCAGGATGGGGTCCCGGGCAGCTCGACCAGGAGCTCGCGTCGTCGTCGTGGCTCACGACCGATGTCGATCCTTCGCTCATCTTCAACACGCCGCCCGACGAAATGTGGGAGACAGCGCTCCGGCGTCTCGGGGCCGACCCCTCGGCGCTGCACGCGAGCGGCGGAGTGCACTAACGTCTGTCGCTTGTCGGCTCTGGGCTTCAGGCTCTAGGCTTCGACAAGAGCATTCGACACATGAAACTCTGGACCCTGTGTTTCGCCGCCGCGCTCGCCTTCGGATGTTCGCGAGCGGCGACGCCGCCACCGCCGCAAAGCGCGCAACCATCCCCCGATCCCATGCTTGAGAAACTCCGCACGATGACGGCGCGCTTTGCGCCGGTCGATGTCACCGCCGATCTCTCGGGGATGCCAGCCAACGAGCGCCAGGCGCTCGCCAAACTGGTCGAAGCCGGCCGCGTCTTCGACGCCCTCTTCCTGCGGCAGGTGTGGGACGGCAACGAGACGATGCTGGCCGAGCTCGCGGCCGACGAGACGCCGCTGGGACGGGCGAGGCTGCACTACTTCCTCCTGAACAAGGGGCCGTGGTCGCGGCTCGACGAGAACGAGGCGTTCGTGGACGGGGCGCCAGCGAAGCCGCCGCAGGCCAATTTCTATCCCGCGGGGGCGACGAAGGCGGAGGTCGAAGCGTGGATGAACGGGCTCGCGCCCGCCGACAAGGCCCGGGCCACCGGTTTCTTCACCACCATCCGGCGCGGCGCCGACGGCCGCTTCGTGGCCGTACCTTACAGCCAGGAATACCAGAACGAGGTCGTGCACGTCGCCACGCTGCTGCGCGAAGCGGCGGCGCTGACGGCGCAGCCGACGCTCAAGCGGTACCTCGAGACCCGCGCGGCGGCGCTCCTGAGCAACGAATACTACGAGAGCGACGTGGCGTGGATGGAGCTCGACGCGACCATCGAGCCCACCATCGGCCCGTACGAGGTCTACGAGGACGAGTGGTTCAACTACAAGGCCGCATTCGAGACGTTCCTCGGGGTGCGTGACGACGCCGAGACGCAGAAGCTGGCGCGCTTCGGCGCCGAGTTGCAGAGCATCGAGGACAACCTGCCGATCGACCCGAAGTACCGCAACCCGAAGCTGGCGTCGATGGCGCCGATTCGCGTGATCAACAGCGTCTTCTCATCGGGTGACGGCAACCGGGGCGTGCAGACCGCTGCCTACAACCTGCCGAACGACGAGCGCGTGGTGGCCGAAAAGGGCGCCAAGCGGGTCATGCTGAAGAACGTGCAGGAGGCCAAGTTCGCGCGCGTGCTGACGCCGATTGCCAATGTAGCCCTGCCGGCCGCGGCGCGGGCGTCGGTGTCGTTCGACGCGTTCTTCACCCACATCCTGATGCACGAGCTGATGCACGGCCTTGGCCCCCACAACATCACCGTGGGCGGCCGCACCACGACGGTGCGCAAGGAGCTCAAGGACCTGTACAGCACGACCGAGGAAGCCAAGGCCGATATCTCGGGCCTCTTCGCGTTACGCTTCCTGCTCGACCGCGGCAAGCTCGACGCCAAGCTCGCGGACTCGATCTACACGACCTACCTGGCGTCGATGTTCCGCTCGATCCGCTTCGGCATCACCGAGGCGCACGGCCGGGGCGTCGCCATGCAGCTCAATTACTTCCTCGATCACGGCGGCGTCAGCACGCTGCCCGACGGCGCGTTCCAGGTAGATGCGGAGAAGTTCCGGCAGAACGTCGTGGACTTGACCCGTGATCTGATCACGATGCAGGCGACCGGCGACTATGCCGCCGCCAAAGATCTGGCGGCGAAGCTGGCCGTCATCCGCCCGCCGGTGCAGGCGGTGCTGGACAAGCTGAAGGACGTGCCGGTGGACATCGAGCCCCGCTACGTCGTGGCGCAGCAGCTCGAAGCCTCGGTTCGATAGCCGATTCGTGAGTCCGAGGCGGATGTGAAACGCGCTGCGGGCGTCATGTGCCTGGCCCTCGCCGTCGCGGCGTGGACGCCGGAGGTGGCGGCTCAGTGGCCACGCCAGGTGAGCCCCGCCGTTCCGAAGACCGCGGCGGGGCAGCCCGACCCCAACGCGCCATCGCCACGCACCGCCGACGCCAAGCCCGACTTTTCCGGCGTGTGGCGCGGCATCACCGGACGGCCCGGCGTCCGGCCCACTCCGGCGCCGCCCGGGCCGCCGGTGGCCGTGTACCGCGAGATTGGACAGAACCTGCCGGATGGCCTGCCGCTGACGCCATACGGGCTGGAACTGCTGAAGCAGCGCATCGCCGGCGCGAGCACGCAGAATCCGGAGGCGCGCTGCCTGCCGATGGGGATCGTCCAGCTCCACACTCAGGGCGCGCCCCGCAAGTTCCTCCAGACGCCGGGCCTGGTGCTCATCCTCTACGAGGCGGGCGGCGAGACGCGGCAGATCTTCACCGACGGGCGCCCGTCGCCCTCCGGCGATCCGCAGCCGTGGTGGAACGGCTACTCGGTGGGGCACTGGGAGGGCGACGATCTGGTCGTCGTTACTACCCATTTTCGCGACGGCGGCTGGCTCGATCTCATCGGCAGCCCGCTCACCGATGCGGCAAAGCTGACGGAGCGCTTCCGGCGCCCGACCTATGCCCGCATGGAGATCGACGTGACGGTCGAGGACCAGAAGGCGTACACCAGGCCGTTCACCGTCCGGCTGTATCAGGAGCTGATGCTGGGCGACGAGCTGATCGAGTACGTGTGCCTGGAGAACCAGCGCTTCAAGCCGTAGCGGTCAACGTTCGGCGTGTCCTGCCGATTGAGTGCAGGTGCAGGGTGGAGCGATGTTCGCGGACGTGCTCGACGCGGAGCTGGGATGCACGAATGTGCCACCAGGTGTGGGCGGGTCCGGGTCCGGGCACCGAGTCCTGACGGCCCCGTTGTTTGCCTTCGATATGCCGTTTCCCGCAGCGCGCCAGGCTGGGGGTGGGCTGCGGAGCGCTTTGCCGGCGGCCGACGTGCGCGTGAGCCCGCCCGAAGGGCGGGTCAGCCAACCGGGGCGCGCGGACGCTTCTGCCCGGCCGGCGCTACCGACACATCCTCAGGAGACTCCGCCGCCGCGCCACACGCCGCCGCCCGTGCCCGCGATCAGACTGACGCGGCTCGAAGCGCGGGCGCTGGAGGCGCTCAACCGCATGGGTGCCGGCCTCGACGACCGTGTGTCGCCCGACACGCTGCGCCGCGCGTTCCGGCGGCTCGCCCGTCGCTATCACCCCGACCGCCATCCGGGGACGGGCCCCGTCGATCAAGATCGTCTTGCCCGGCTCTTTGCCGAAGCCACGCAGCACTACCGCCTCCTGGCTGCGGCCCTCGAGTCACGCGTCGCGCCCCGCTAGCGGCGCCGCTGCTCGCGCAAATCGTCTATCCTTGGGCGCGCGCGGGTGCGCGGCTCGACAGATGATCCTGAGGACCCTCGCGGCCGTCGTGCTCATCGCCCTGTGTGCTGCGACCTTCACCTGGGCGCAGTTCCGCGGCGGCGGCAGCAGCATCGACGCGCATCTCGCCCGGCCCGACAGCTTCGACGGGCGCTTCCACTATTGCCGGGCGGTGTACCGCATCAACCCGCGCGGGGACGGCGGCACCTGGCTCACGGACTATCCGCTGGCCGACATCGACCTCTCGATCCGCCTGTCAGAACTCACGAAGGTGGCGGTGAGCTTCAACGGTGCGGGTGAGCCGAACCATCTCATCGTGCGCCTCGACGGCGAAGAGCTGTATCGCTGCCCGATGATCCTGATGCAGGAAGTCGGCCGGCTGTACTTCAGCGACGAAGATGCGGTCCGCCTCCGGGCGTACCTGCTCAAGGGCGGCTTCCTCTGGGTGGACGACTTCTGGGGCTCCTACGCCTGGCAGGTGTGGGAGAACGAGATTCGCAAAGTATTCCCGGCGGCGGAGTATTCGATCATCGACGTGCCTCCGGATCACCCGATTTACCACATGCTGTTCGAACTCAAGGGGGTGCCGCAGATTCCGGGCATCGGCACCTTCCTGGCGGGCCGCACGTCGGAGCGCGGCGCAGACAGTGCCGAGGTGCACGTGCGCGCGATCGTGGACGCGCGCGGGCGGATCATGGTGTTCATGACCCACAACACCGACGTCAGCGACTCCTGGGAGCGCGAAGGCGAAGACCCGACCTACTTCCGCGAGTTCTCGGTGAACGGCTACCGCGTGGCCGTCAACGCCATCCTCTACGCGATGACGCACTGACGTTCAGGGCCGTCAGAGGACGGCGGCCCCCGGCCGAGACATCCCACCGTTTACTGCTTGTTCGGCTCCTCGCGGTTTGTTATCGTCCTCGCCGCGCCGTCCATCTTCAGGGGGTTCCCTCGTCTCGCCATGCGCGTCACGCCAGGAGGGTCTCTCACATGTGCTCTGTCGCCGTCCGTCGCAACGCCTCCACGCTTGCGCTGTCACTCTTCGCAGTCCTCGCGGGATCAATCGGCGCGTCTGGAGACCCGATCACGTTCGCCGTCCGCGGCAGTACCGGTACGGCGATCACCACGCTCACGGGGGCCATATTCCCAGACCCTCCCGTCATTCGACTCGAGGACCGGACGAGCGTCGACGAAGTCTTCGACGCTGATGACCTCGGCCCGATTGATTCCAGTCTGACCGGATCGGGAACCTCATCGGGTTACTCAGGGAGCGGGAGCGCGCTGATTACCGACGCGGTGCTTGGCGCCTACGCGAGCGTGACGTCCCCGGGCGCGAACGATGTGAGCGTCGACAGCGGCAGCGGTGTCGGGTTCATCGATTATTTCACCGTGCAGTTGCCGGCGGGCGCTTTCGTGCCGATGTCGTTCACGCTGAATCCGAGCTACACGATGACGAACACTGGCGGTGCGTGCGGACGCCTCGATGCCTCCGTGCAGGTGGGCGGTGCCGGCGAACCGTTCGTCGGCTTTCTGAGTTACGTCGATTCAACGTGCAGCGCGGACGCCCTCGTGACGACGGCGCAATACATGGTCCCCACCGGTGTGCCATTCCGCGTGTTGTATGAGATGTCGGCGAGCGCAATCGCGGGATTCGGCGCGGAGGGTACCGCCACCGTGAACGCCCTCCACAGCCTCAATCTCGTTGCCGACCCGGTGGGTGGTTACACGTACGCGACGATGAGCGGTCACAGCTTTCTCTCGACGCCCGCCGCCGTCCCCGAGCCCGGCATGGTGTTACTGCTGGGGGCTGGTCTCGCGACGATTGGGGCACGGTACCGCAGGCATCCGAAGCCGTAGGCGCACGCGCGGAAGCGCGCGTGGTCAGGGCACCGCCGCCGGGATCGGGGCGGGCGGCAGGGCGGCGGGCGGACGCGCGATGCCGGCGGCCGCGTAGATCTCGGGCTCGTCGAGGCTCTCGCGCGCGAGCAACTGCATGACGATCGCATCGAGCTTGTCGCGGTTCTCGCGGAGCAGCCGTCTGGCTTCGCGATAGCACTCTTCCGTGATCCGGCGCACCTCTTCGTCGACCGCGTCGAGCAGCCCCTCCGACACGCCAACCATCCGCGGATCGCCCTCGGCCGGGAGCACCGAGAGCGTGCCGATGCGCTCCGACATGCCCCATCGGCCGACCATCGAGCGGGCGATGCGCGTCACCATCTCGAGGTCGCTTTCCGCGCCGGTGGTGACGAGGTCGAACACTTCTTTCTCCGCGGCCATTCCGCCCAGCGCGCCGATGATGCGGCCGCGCAGGTAGTGCGCGTCGAATCCGTAGCGGTCCGCTTCCGGTGTGGACAGGGTGACGCCGAGCGCCCGCCCGCGCGGGATGATCGAGACTTTCCGGATGGGGTCGGCTCCCGGCTGCAGCATGCCGAGCAGCGCGTGCCCGGCCTCGTGATACGCCGTCCGTCGCCGCTCCTCTTCGGGGATCACGACATTACGCGCGGTCCCCAGCTGCACCTTTTCGAGCGCATCGGTCAGGTCGCGCTGACGCACGTCCGTCTGCCGGCGGCGCGCCGCGAGCAGTGCGGCCTCGTTGACCAGGTTGGCCAGGTCGGCGCCGGTCATCCCGGGCGTGGCAGACGCCAGCTTGTCCAGTTCGACATCGGGGCCGAGCGGCACCGCGCGCGTGTGGACCTTCAGGATCTCCACACGGCCCTTGTGATCGGGCGGGTGGACGATGATCAGGCGGTCGAAGCGGCCGGGCCGCAGCAGCGCCGGATCGAGGACGTCGGGCCGGTTCGTGGCGGCGAGCACGACCACGCCCTCCTGGCCTGAGAAGCCGTCCATCTCGGTCAGGATCTGGTTCAGCGTCTGCTCGCGCTCATCGTGGCCGCCGACCGCGCGGGCGCCGCCGCGCGCCCGCCCGATGGTGTCGATTTCGTCGATGAAGATGATCGCCGGCGCCACCTTGCGGGCTTCCGAGAACAGTTCGCGCACGCGGCTGGCGCCCACGCCGACGATCATCTCGATGAACTCGGAGGCGCTGGCGCTGAAGAACGGCACCTTGGCTTCGCCGGCTGTGGCGCGGGCAAGCAGCGTCTTGCCCGTGCCCGGCAGGCCCGAGAGCAGCACGCCCTTGGGCGCGCGCGCGCCGAGGCGCCGGTACTTGTCGGGCTCCTTGAGGAAGTCCACGATCTCGTTGATCTCCGCCTCGACTTCGTCGATGCCGGCCACGTCGTCAAACGTCACGCGCACCGTCTCGGGATCGACCCGCTTCTGCCGCCCGCCGCCGATCAGCCCGCCAAGCGCGCCCTGCTGTCGCTTGAACATCCAGACGTAGAAGCCGATCAGCAGGAGCATCGGAGCGAAAGAGATCAGCAGGTTCGTCAGGAAGCCACGCTGTTGGACGATCGGTGTGGCGCGCACGGTCGCACCGCCGCTCGCCAACTCGGCGAGCAGGTCGTCGTTGGCAAAGGTCGGCCGCTCGGTCGTGAACTGCTGATAGGTCCGGCCCGACTCTCCCGGCTGCGGGACGGCCTTCTTCAGCTGACCTTCGATGGAGTCGCCTCGGGAGAACACCTCCGACACGTTGCGGCTGCCGACTTGGACCTTGAAGTCGGTGTAGGACACCGTCTGTGGTCCTGAGAGCCGGTCCTGCACGGTGAGCAGGCCAAACAGGACCAAGTAGCCCAACAGCCCCACTCCCATGGCGGTCCAGCGTGGGCGCCGTTTGGGCGCCTCGCCGCCGGGAAGGCCTTCGGTGCGCCAGGGGCGCGCCGGTGGGCGCTGCGGCGTCACGTCCAGCGGTGGACGTTCCGGTCCGCCGGCGGAAGACCGGTGCGGATCCTGCGTGGGCATGCCTGTATCGTCACACGACTCTCAGGGCTCCGGCTCGGCCATGCCGGCCCGGGCCACGCGGTCGTGGTCCTCAGGGCAGGGCGTACGAGAACAGGGCGTTGCCGGCGGCGATCGCGACGTATTGCTTGCCGTTGACGGCGTAGCTCATCGCGCCAGCGTTGATCTGGCCGCCCACCGACGCCCGCCACAGCAGTTGTCCGGTGCGCGCGTCGAGCGCCAGGAAGTAGCCTTCGCGTCCGCCGCTGAACAGAACGTCTCCGGCGGTGACGAGCGTGCCGCCCCAGGTGATGTCGCTCATCTTGAATTCCCACACCTGGTCGAGGGTCTTCGGATCGTAGGCGCGTACCACGCCATAGGGCTCCGTATCGTCGTTGAAGAACGGGACCAGGTTGGTCTGGCCCATGGCTGTCTGCTGCGCGTTGGACGTCGCGGTGCGCGGGAACTGACCTGTTACTGCGACGATGCCCGAGTTCTCCCAGGTCGCCACGTAGAACCATCCCGTGCGGGGGCTGAACGACGGCGGTGCCCAGTTGGTGCCGCCGTGCACGTGTGGCCGCACCAGAGTGCCTTCCGGTGTCGGGAACTTCACGCGGTTGGGGCGCCCCTTGGCGTCGAAGCCATCGAGCCAGTTGGTCTTCACGTACGGCTTGCCTTTGAGGAACTCGCCGGTGACGCGGTCGAGCACGTACATGATGCCGTTGCGGTTGGCCCAGAGCATCACCTTGCGGGTACGGCCCTGCCACTGGATGTCGGCCAGCACCGGCACCTGCGTGGCGTCGTAGTCCAGCTCGTCGTGCGGCGTGAACTGGTAGTGCCATTTCAGCCGGCCGGTGTCGGCGTCGAGCGCCACCACACTGTCGCTGTACAGGTTGTCGCCGAGCCGCGTCGACCCGTCCCAGTCGGGCGCCGGGTTGCCGGTGCCGAAGAACACCAGGTTGGTCTCAGGGTCGTAGGCGCCCGCGTTCCACACGCCGACGCCGCCGGTCTTCCACGAGTCGCCCGCCCACGTCTCGTTGCCGGGCTCACCGGGGCCGGGAATCGTGTAGAAGCGCCAGGCCTCTGCGCCGGTCCTCGCGTCGAAGGCGGCGATGAACCCGCGAATCGGACCGTCGCCCCCGCCGATGCCGATGATGACCTTGTCCTTCACGACCGTCGGGCTGGACGTGATGGAGTAGCGCTCCGATGCCTTGGCCACCGTGGTGTTCCAGCGCGCGGTGCCGGTCTTGGCGTCGATGGCGATGAGGTGCGCATCGATCGTGCCCATGTAGAGCGTGTCGCCGAGGATGGCGACGCCGCGATTGACCTTGCCGCAGCAAGGGCGTCCTTCGGGTGCCGGCGTGTAGGCGAAGGTCCAGAACGGCCGGCCGGTCGCCGCGTCGAGCGCCACGACGTCATTGGGTGCCTGCACCGTATACATGACGCCGTCCACCACCAGCGGCGTGGCTTCGAACTTCTCGAGCGAGCGCGCCTGCCACACCCACTGTTGCTGCAGGGACTTCACGTTCGCCGGCGTGATCTGTGTGAGTGGACTGAAACGCTGATTGAGCAGTGTGCCCGAGTACGACAGCCAGTTCTGCGGCTCGCGCTCGCCGTGCAGGATCCGGTCGAACGTCACCTGCGCGTGGAGCGGCGTCATGAGCACGAGGACCGCGAGGAGTCGAATCGCGCCGCGCATCACTGGCCTCGCAACGACGACAGATAGCTGACCATGTCGGCGATCTCCTGGGGAGTGCCGCGGTAGGGCGGCATCGGCGACGGGACGAAGCCCTGCTCGCGCAGCTCGCTCTTCGCGAACGACCGCAACTGCTCGCGGGTGTCGAGGAGCTGCACCGTGAAGGTGTCGTGGCTGAGTAGCCGGCCGGCCACCGCCGTGCCGTCCGGCAGCACGACGCGGTAGGTGCGGTTCGCCGGCGCGACGTCGGCGCCGGGATCGAGGAGGGCGCGCTGGAGCTCGCCCGCGCTGCGCCTGCCGCCGATCCCCGTGAGGTCGGGACCCACGCGCGCCCCGGCGCCCGCGACGCGGTGGCACGACGTGCAGGCGCCCTGCTGGTCGAAGGCGGTTTTGCCACGGAGGGGATCGCCGGTGGCCACGCTGGCCCGCGTGGCCGCGGCCCGCGCCCGCAGGTAGGCGACGATCTTCGACGCCTGTTCCACGGTCATCGGGCTGGCCGGCATCGGCGTGTTGGGAATCCCGGTCCGGATGATGCGCACCAGCTCGTCGTCGGTCAGGGGCCGGCGGAATTGACCGCGACCCAGATCGATGCCGGCAATGACGTCGCCGTCGGGGCCGTGACAATTGGCGCAGGCGTTCCGGAAGGCACGCTCGCCGTCGAGCAGGTCCGCCGCTGTTTCGTGCTGCGCATACGCCGCGCAGGGTACCAGCACGAACCCCAGGGCAATCGTCAGCAACGTTGCGGCGTGCCTGGCCGCGCGACTGATATCAGTCATGTCAATGCCCCGATCGTAGCCTAGCAAGGGCGTTGGCTGCCGCCCGCGACGTGAACGATACTGGGGGGCCCATGTCGTCGCCGCCCGCCCAGCCGCAACCGCCGAAGATCCTCGATCTCGAAGTCAAAGACGCGCGCCTCATCTTCGAACCTGTCTGGGAGGCGCTGGCCGAGGAAGTCGGCCTCGAGAACCTTCGCTTCCCGAAGGAGATGATCCTGCTCGGCGGCGCGCCAGGGGCAGGAAAGGGGACACAGACCCGGTTCATCAGCGAGACCCGCGGTCTGACCTGCCCGCCGATCGTCGTGAGCGAGCTGCTCGTCACGCCCGAGATGGAGAAGATCAAGGCGCAGGGCGTGATGGTGGGCGACAAAGAGGTGGTGGGCCTGCTGCTGCGCAAGCTGCTCGATCCGAGCCATCGCGACGGCGTCATCCTCGACGGATTCCCTCGAACGCCGGTGCAGGTCGAGTGTCTGAAGCTGCTGGTCGAGAAGATTGGCGAGCTCTACGACCATTTCGCCGACACGCCCCTCGCCATCCACTTCCGGCGCCCGACCATCCACGTGATGGTGCTCTTCGTCGGCGAGGCCACGAGCATCGCCCGTCAACTCGGCCGCGGACGCGAGATCGCCGAGCACAACCGGAAGGTGGTCGAAACCGGCATCGGCACCGCGATCGATCTGCGTGCCACGGACCTGTCCGAGGAGCTGGTCCGGCGCCGCTATCTGGTGTTCAAGGAGCAGACCTGGGCCGCGCTCACCTCGCTGCGCGAGCTGTATCACTACCACTTCATCAACGCCGAGGGTCCGATCGCCGAAGTGCAGGCGAACATCCTGCAGGAGCTCACGTACCAGAGCTCGCTCGAGCTCGACCCGCGTACGTTCGAGCGGTTGCGGGCGCTGCCGCTGGCCGAGGAGCTGGTCGTCGGTGCGCGGCAGGAGCTGGTGAAGCGCCTCGATGGCTACGCCCTGGAGCATCCCGGACTGCTGGCGCAGATCGTCCAGCTCATTTCCACCAAGGTCATGCCGATCGTCGCGCGGCACGCGCTCTCGGGGCGCGCCTACGTCAACTCCGAGGATCCGGTCTTCAACGAGCCGCTCGCGCTGTCGATGCTCATCGACATTTTTTCCGAGCGCGGCTACCGCGTGGCCGTCGACAAGCAGATTCAGCAGATTCCGGAGCGCGTGGACCTGGAGACGGGAGCGATCACCTGCCGCGCCAAGACCGTCTATCGCATCCACCTGTTCTTCGAGGCCTCGAAGATCCGCCGGGGGTAACTGACAAGAAGCCGCATGGTATAACCAGCGCCATGCCTGCACGCCATCGCGTCGTCACTCTCGTTGCATCCCTGATCACTCTCGTCCTGGCCGGCCCGATCACCGCCCAGCAGCCCCCCGCGGCGGGCCGTGGCAACGCCACCGCGCCTCCGCCCATCAACTGGCCGTCGCCGCCGATTCCGGACGGTCCACTGCAGGTCGACACCGGGCTGGTCCGGCCGATCAAGATCACGGTGCTCAAGGGGCTGAGCCAGCCGTCGTCCATGGCGTTCCTGCCCGATGGCGGCATCCTGATCGCCGAGCGCGGAGGACGGCTCCGCCTCGTGCGCAACGGCGTGCTGGATCCCACCCCGATTGCCGGCCTGCCGCAAATCCAGGCGCAGGGGCTCGCGGGGCTGATGGACGTGCAGCTCCACCCGCAGTTCGCGGAGAACAAGCTGGTCTACCTGACGTACCACAAACCGCAGGCGGCGTCGGGCGCCGCTCCGGCGCCGGCGGCCCCCGGTGCGAACGGGCGCGGGCCCGCGCTGCCGCCCGGCGTCATCACGCTGGCGCGCGGGCGCTGGGACGGCGGCAAGCTGGTGGACGTCACGGATCTGTTCGGCTCCGTGCCGTCCGGCAACGCGTCGCGGATCATCTTCGGCCGCGACGGCATGATCTACATGTCGGTGGGCTACGGCGACCCGCCGGTCGGGAATCCCGATCCGGCCCACATGCCGCCGCAGGATCCGATGAACCTCGCGGGCAAGACGCTGCGGTTGAAGGACGACGGCACTGTGCCGCCGGACAACCCCTTCGTCGGCAAGCCCGGCTACCGCCCGGAGATTTACACCCTCGGGCACCGCAACATCCTCGGGCTCGCCGTCCACCCGACGACCGGCGCGATCTGGTCGGTGGAGCACGGCCCGAACGGCGGCGACGAAGTCAATGAGCTGCAGGCGGGGAAGAACTACGGCTGGCCCGTCGTCAGCAACGGCCGGTTCTATCTCGGGCCGCGCGTGAGCGTGAACCCCTACAAGGAAGGCATGGAGCCGCCGCTCGTCTACTGGGTGCCGGCTATCGCGCCGTCCGGGTTGGTGTTCTACACAGGCGACAAGTTCCCGCAGTGGAAGAACAGTCTGTTCGTCGGCGGCATGCGCCAGGGCGAAGTGCCGCGGTCGGGACACCTCGAGCGCGTGGACTTCAACGAGTCGTGGGAGGAGCTGCACCGAGAGGGGCTGCTGCGCGACCTGCAGCAGCGCATCCGCGACGTCCGGCAGGGGCCCGATGGCTACTTGTACCTGCTCACGGCCGAGAACGACGCCGCGCTGCTGAAGATCGAGCCCGGTACTCCAGGCACGAAATGAACATCGTGCGATTCACCTCGCTGGTCATCGTTCTCGCTGCGCTGGTTCCCGTGCAGGCCGCGGATCCGACCACTCCCATTCACTGGAGCGCGGCGAGGACGAAGGAACTCGTCACGGAGGCCGCCTCGAAAGTGAACAAGCAGACCGGCATGTCTCCTCAACGGTTCATGGACTCGGCGTTCATGATGTATCGCGAAAAGAGCTCTGGAGCCGAAATACACACGGGCAGCGCGGATTTCATCATCGTCAATGACGGCGAGGGCACGATTGTGATCGGCGGGAAGATGCTCAACGGCAAGCTCGATCGGCCGGGCGAGATTCGCGGTGAGTCGATCGACGGGGGCACGCCATACGCGGTGAGAGCAGGGGATACGTTGTACGTGCCGAAGAACGCCCCGCATCAGTTTCTGGTAGAGGCGGGTCGGCACATGGTCTACACGGTCGTGAAGGTCACGCCGGTGGAGTGACGTTCCGTGGCAGTTCTAGAGCTGCCCGCGAACCAACCGCTCGGCGGCGGCCTGCGCCCCGTCCCGGCGCACGTCCGCGCCGATCGCCCTTGCTCGCGCCGCGACCGGCCGCTGGAGCGTCCGTTCAAGCGCAACCGTCAGCGACTCGGTGGTCGGCGCGCCGGCCGCATGAGCCGTCCCGATGCCCAGCTCCTGTATGCGCCGCGCGAAGTAGTGCTGGTCGTACATCTGCGGCACGACGACCTGCGGTGTGCCGGCGAGGGCCGCAATCGTCGTGGTCCCTGCACCGCCGTGGTGCACGATGGCGGCGACTCGCGTGAAGAGTTCTTGGAGGTTCTCTTCTCCGATCGTCAGGCAGTCGGGTTCGTCGATCGCCGATAGGTCCGCCCACCCCCGCGAGACGATCGCGCGACGCCCGACTGCGCGGGCCGCATCGATCAGCGTCTGCCCGAGGTTCTGCTCGACGCGCATGCTGCTGAAGCCGAAGTAGAGCGGTGGCTCGCCTGCCTCGAGGAACGCCGTCAGCTGGCGCGACAACGGCCGCTCGTCCGGCAGGATCCACGCGCCGGTCTGAAACACCGCCTGGTCGCCAGGATCGGGCCATGGCGCCAGCGTCGGGTCCGCCGGCAGCCACGGCCGGTCGGTGAACATGTAACGGCGCACGTCATCGATCGGAGTCAGGCGGAGGGGGGCACGATGCGCGTTGAGCGCGTCGCGGAACGTGGCGTTGGTGCGCGCCGCGTTGCGAGCCCACAGTTCGCGGTTGTCGGCGGCCGGCGACGCCGGCTCTTCTCCGGGTGCGGGTGGCAAAGCCGGCGGCGCGTGATGCGGTGAGGGCAACACGACGGGGCAGTAGGCGGCAAAGACGTAGCCGATCTCCATGGTCTCGGCGATCGATCGAGCGGCAACCTGGAGTGCCGTCGCCGAGACGATCACGTCGCAGCCCTTGGCCGCTGCGCCGATCGTCTCGAATTGAGTGGCCACCGTCGCATCGATGATCTGACGTAACTGCTCCTGGCTCGGCGGCGCGGTCGCCCGCGAACGCGCCATCGAAGCCTGGCGAACATCGGGACCGATGGGCACGACTGGAAACCCGAGACCCTCGATCCATTCACGGAAATCGGGCGGCACGCACAGGCGAGCCTCGTGCCGGAGGGTTCTCAGCTGGTGCGCCAGCGCCACCAGCGGCTGAACGTCACCCCGCGAGCCGATCGTCGACAGCAATATCCGCATACGCCCTCATCGACAGATCACATTCGTCAAGTCCCCGGCGCGCTCGCGCTTCCACCAGGCGCCGCTCACCGCCCGCTCCTGGCGCGTGGTGAAGTGATATTGGTAATACACGAGGCGTGCGCAATGCACGCGGCCGGCGATCGGACTCGGCCCGAGCAGGCGCGTCACCGCTTCGTCGCCCTCGAGCAGGCGCTGCACGAGCGGCGCAAGCCAGCGCTGTGCGGAGCGCGGGTCGAGCGCCGCGAACCACATCTGCCAATCGAGTCGCGGCATGTGCGGCTCGACGAACCGCGGCCGCCGCCTCACGTCACCCGCCTTCCACTTGAACTCGTACTCCTTCCACGCCGTGCCATCGGCGCTGACTTCGATCACGATCTCCGGCCGTTCCGTCGTCATCACCCGGAACAGACCATAGCCGTTGATCGAGTCGAGGGGCGAGACCAGTCCGAGGGCCGAGCCGGACCAGGTGTATCGAAGCGGACCTGGCCGTCCCCATGTCGTGTCGATCTCGCGGAACATGGTCATGGCACTGAGCACGGCGATGGCGAGCGCGGCGCCGCTCGCGAGCAGGTGCCAGATGGCCGCGCCGCCGGTCGGCCCTTGCGGACGGCCGTCACGGCCGCGCGTCTTCGGACCCGCCTGCGGCGATGGCGGCGGCTCTTCGTGGCCGCGGGCCGTCAGACCCGCCTGCGGCGATCGCAGTGGCTCTTCGTGGCCGCGGGTCTTCAGACCCGCCTCAGGAGATGGTCGCCGCCACAGATGCACGCGTTCGAGCGTCCCATCGTCGAGCAGCGCCAGGTAGAGCACGATCGCCAGGAGGTTGAAGAAGCCGTAGTTGCCGGTGGCGCCGATGCCGAGTTGGAGCGAGATCATCAGCGCCGCCGCGGTCAGTCGCACGCGGGCAAAGCGCGGCGGCGCGAAGATCAGCCACGGCACCGCCACTTCGATCACGAACATACCGGCTGCCGACCAGAAGTGCACCGAGGGCGGCAGCTGGTGCATGTACCAGCTGGTCCAGGTGGGAATCGGTTGTGTCTCGTAGTGATAGGTCAGCGCCGTCCAGTTCGCCCACGTGGGATCGCCGCTGAGGATCTTCGTGATGCCGGAGAGGAACGTCAGCTTGAACGCGAGGCCCCACAGGGCCCAGCGGACGATCGCCGGCGGCTCCGGGTCGGTCACGAGGCGCGAGCGCCACGCGACCGGTGCGTAGAGGATCGCCAGCAGGCCGGTCTCGAGCAGCAGCGCGTCCCACTGGAACTGCAGGAAGTCCTGGCCGGCAATCGTGACGGACAGGTAGAGCCCCCAGAGCAGCGCCGTCGACACGACTGGGGCGATGCCGGCGACGAGGAGAAGTGATACGGCGGCGCCGCTCCAACAGAGAAGCGAGAGGCACGCATCGCTCGGCGAGAACCAGAGGAGCGTCGGCCACGCGTAGTAGGCCTGCGCGCCGTACGCGTCGTGCGCCCGTGCGAGAAACTCCCCGACTGGCAGGATGCCGTGCTCGCCGGCGAGCCCGGTAATCTGGGCCGCCAGCGAGACGAAGGCGATCAGGTAGACGCCGCCGATCAGACGCAGGAACAGCCCGCGCGATCGGCGGAACGTCACGGAGGACTGACTTACTTACCGACGGCTTTCCACAGGTCCGCCTTGGTCTGCGGCGCGGCGCCTCGGTGCACCGGGATGTACTGCTCGAAGTCCAGGTTCAGCTTCTCCACGACCGGCTGCAGCGCCTTGATGTGATCGTTGGCCGGCTGTCCCGGAGCCGGAAGCGTGTAGTCGGCCTGGAACAGGATCTTCTCCTTGGGAATGAACGCGAACGTCAGCCCGTTCGAGTGCGGGGTGGGGTAGACGTGATAGAACTCCACCCGCCGCGTGCCGTCCGAGTAGACCTTCTTCTCCTCGATCGTTTCGATTTTCACCTTCTTCGGGTTCTTCGCCAGGGTGTCGTTCAGCAGCGTGCGCGGCGTGTTCAGCGCCTTCTCGAAAAAGGCCTTGTTGTTCTCCTGCGTGATGATCGTCACGCCTTCGGCGACCAGTGCCGGCAGACCGCCCGTGTGATCGGAATGCGGGTGCGAGTTCCACACGTAGCGGATTGGCTTGTTGGGGAAGAGCTTCTTGGTTTCGGCGATGTAGGCCACGCCACGCGCCTCGGGCTGGCCGGCCTCGAGCATCATCACGTAGTCCTTGAATTCCACGACGATCGAGTCGTAGCTGCCGGCGCCGGTCGTGAGCCGGTAGAGCCCGTCGCCCAGCTTCTCGGCCGTGACCGTCAGCGCCGGCGGAGCTCCCGGAGGGCCGCCCGGCCCGCCGCCGCGTCCGGCCGCAGGGGCAGGCGCGGGCACGAGCGAGGCGACGTCAGGCGGGTTCGCCTTGGCCGCGGTCACGTCGACGTCGAAGAAGGGCCACCCGCCGCGCGTCTGCACGATCTTCGACGGGACCATTGCGCCGCCGAAGTCCTTCCAGCCGGTGTAGGTGGCGACGATCTCCATGTCGCCCATCAGGTTGTCGTTCAGCCGCGTCTCGACCCGTTCGATCAGGTTCTGATCGTTGAGGAAGCCCTCGATGATGTAGTTCTTCCCTGAGGGGGCTTTGACCCCCGGACTCCAGCTGATGACGGTATAGCGCTTCCCGTTCACGGACCGGCGGCTGACTGCGGCGTTGCTGCCCGCAGCGCCCTTCAGGAATCCCCATGGCGTGATGTAGAACTCCAGGGAGTTGGCCCACGGCTGCGTGAGGTCAGCCTGTTGCGGTGTGACCTGCTGGAACAACGTTCCCGGGCTCGTGGTCGTCGACCCGCCGGGTCCGATGTTGTTCGTCGCGCCTGTTTGCCGCGACGCTGGCGCCGCGAGATCGATCACGCGCACGTAGTTGGCGATCGGGCGCATCGGGTCGTGCGTTCCCTGGCAGTTCATCTGCGTGGCGCTGGCGCCGCACTGCTGGAACGAGACGTCCTTGGCCGAGCCCGAGTAGGTGATGGCCTTCACATCTCCCAGGGCTTTCTGGGCGTTGGCGATGACGGTTGCAACTTCCTGGGCCATGGCGTTTCCGGCCAGGAGCGCCAGGCTGGCTGCCACGACTGCGACTCTTTTCAACACGGGGGTCTCCTCCTGCGGCCAAGTCTATAGCGGACCTCAACAGCGGAGACTGAAATCGTCGCCGGCAGAGACTTCGACCGCGAATCTTTGACGAATCCTTGCGCAATGGCTGAGATTCCGCCATGCTGCGCTCGGGCACTCCAATTGCTCACCTGTGCGGTCATAGGCGCGGGCCGTGATAACCCGCCTCCCTGCCCGTGGCCGCGGGGATCCCTCCCCCCCGTGGCCGCGGGTCTCTCAGATCCGACTTACCCCCGCCACTCCAATCCCTTCACGTGGCTACGGGTCTGTGGACCCGCTTACCGCCGTGGCTGCGGCCGGCCGGGCGGCGCAGCGTTGGGAACGAGCAGGAAGTAGCGGTTGTTCTCGTCGCAGATGTACTCGATCAGCTCGTCGTCGGCCTGGAATACCAGCGGTTGCGTCACCTTCCAGGGCCGCGTGTAGGCCTTCGGGTCATCGACGGTGATGTCGATGTCCATGTGGCCGAAGTCCTTCCGCACGAAGCGCTCCGTGACGCGCAGGCGCTCGGTGGCGGGGTTCCCGTTGTTGTCGAGCCACACGTTGTCGTTGAACCCGGCGCTCTCCACCACGAACGCGTCGCCATCCCAACGGCCCACCGAATAGCCGAACCACGCCGGGCTCGGATCCTTCGGCAGCGCCCGTCCGTCCGTGAAGATCTGCCGGTAGGAGTGGATCGCCTCGTAGAGGATCACCACCATCCCCGGCATCTCGAGGATCTTGAACGGGTAGGGGACGAAGTCGGAGCGCGGCACTCCGCCGACAATGCAGTTCGACGTCGGATCGTCCTTCGACAGGTTGGCGAGGCGCTCTTTGTAGACCGCTTCCGCCCACGGCTGATAGGGGAGCTTCTCGCCGGCAGGCAGTCCGGTGGTGACATCGCCGATCAGGCGGGCCGGGACGGTCTTCCAGAGTCCGCCGAGCACCGGCCGGCCCTCTGGCGTGCGCGGCGCGGGCGCCGCCAGATTCGGCTTGCCGTCCGGCGTGCGCGGAATGCCCGGCGTGGGAATCCGCAGCCATTGGGCGCCGGTGGACGCCGTGGCGAGCACGGCCACCGTCAGAACGAGCAGGACGCGCTTCACGGCGACTCCTCCGCGGCACGATAGTATCCTTCCTGACGCCAACCCGGGAGGAGCATGCGCCTGTCCGCCTCCGCAGCCCTGTCCGCTGCCGCCGCCGCGCTCGTCGTCGCGCTCGACGTCGCCGCGGGTCTTCAGACCGGTGATACGGCGCTCGTGGCCGCGGGTCTTCAGACCCGCCTCAGTGCGCAATCGACGCCTGAGAAGTCGCGCAATCTCTCGGCTGCCACGCTGACCGCGCCTCCAACCTCGCGCTGGCCGACCAACGGCGGCAACCTCTACAACCAGCGCTACTCGCCGCTCACCGCCATCAACCGTGGCAACGTCGCGCAGCTCAAAGGGGTGTGGCGCACGCGCCTGCGCGGCTCCGGCGCCCAGCCGCAGTACAGCGGCTTTGCCGCGCCGCTCGTGGACGACGGCGTCGCGTACGTGAGCACCGGCGCCAACGACGTGTTCGCCCTGTCGATCGACAGCGGTGAGATCCTCTGGCAGTACTCCGCGAACGTCGATCCGAACATCACCTCCGTCTGCTGCGGCTGGAACAACAAGGGCGTCGCGCTCAGCGAGGACAAGGTGTTCGAAGGGCTGCTCGATGGCCGGCTGGTTGCGCTCGATCGCGCGAGCGGCCAGGTGGCGTGGTCGATTCAGGCCGAGCGCTGGCAGGAGAACTTCTCGATCACCGCGGCGCCGCTCTACGTCAACGGCATGGTCGTCATCGGCTTCGCTGGCGGCGATCGCGGCACGCGTGGCCGCCTCAAGGCCTACGACGCGAAGGACGGCCGGCTGATCTGGACCTTCTACACGATTCCCGGCCCCGGTGAGCCCGGTCACGACACCTGGCCGAAGGACAACGACGCCTGGAAGTACGGCGGCGCCGCGATCTGGCAGACGCCGGCGTTCGATCCCGAGCTCGGCCTGCTGTATTTCTCCACTGGCAATGCCGCGCCCGACTACAACGGCGCCTACCGCGCCGGCGACAATCTCTACGCCGCGTCGATGCTGGCGATCGAGGCACGAACCGGGACGTATCGCTGGCACTTCCAGCAGGTGCATCACGACATCTGGGATTACGACGCCGTCAATCCTGTGGTGTTGATGGACGTGCGGATGGGCGGCCGCACCCGCAAGGCGATCGTCGAGGTGGGGAAGACCGGCTGGGCCTACATTCTCGATCGCGAGACCGGCAAGCCGCTCATCGGCATCGACGAGAAGCCCGTGCCGCAGGAGGCCCGTCAGGCCACGGCGAGGACGCAGCCGTTTCCGCGCGGCGACTCGATCGTGCCGCAGTTCATCGAGATCGCGCCCGAAGGCCATACCCTCGTCAACGACGGCCGCATCTTCACGCCGTTCGTCGGCAAGGACCCGACCATCGTTGCGCCCGGCATCTGGGGCGGCGCCAGCTGGCCGCCGAGCAGTTACGACCCCGTGCAGCAGCGGCTGTACGTGTGCGCCTCGTCGGTGATCAACGGCTATACCAGCAACGGCGCGACGGCGTTCTTCGAGCCCGTGAACGGCAACTCGTTTCTGGGCGGCGCCACCACGTTCACGCGCGTGACGCGCACCGGCATCATCGCCGCGCTCGATGTGGCCACCAACAGGCTCGCCTGGCGCTACCAGTGGCCCGAGCAGTGCTACAGCGGAACCACCGCGACCGCCGGCGGATTGTTGTTCGTCGGCCGTAACGACGGCCGGGTGATGGCGCTCGACTCGGCCACCGGGAAACCGTTGTGGGACTTCCAGACTGGCGCCGGCATGCACGCGCCGGTCAGCACGTTCGAGCACCGGGGCAAGCAGTTCGTGCTTGCGTACTCGGCCGGTGCCGCGCTGCTTGGTTCGGCCCGCGGCGATAGCGTGTGGCTCTTCGGTCTCGACGGCACCCTGCCACAGGTGCAGCCCGGTGCGCCCGTGCCCCGCAACTCCGTGACCATTTCCGAAGGGCGCCGCCCGGGCACTCCCGTGCAGACCGCGGAGCGGCTCCGCACGGACGCGGACCTCGACAACGGCAAGCGCCTGTTCGCGCAGGTGTGCGCCGTGTGCCACGGTGAAGACGGCAAGAGCGGGCATGGCGCCGCGCCGTCTGTGGCCGAGGTGAAGGACCTCGATATGGTGATGCAGACGGTGACGGCCGGCCGCAACACCATGCCGGCCTTCCGCGGCGTATTCACACCGGAGCAGATTCGCGACGTCAGCGCCTACGTCGTCGCAGATCTGGCCGCTCGTTCCGCCCGGTAGCTCAGTCTCCGACGCGACAGAAGGCTTCGCAGGCGGCGGTGAGCTTGTTGGTGTCAGCCTCTCGGCACTCGGCGTATTGAACGGTTCTGAACAAGTAAGGAATCTGGGTCGTACGTAGGTAAACAGGAGACAGGATTTCGGCGCCACTATCCTGTTGCCTGGTGAACGCTGCCAGGAACTCGTCTCGACAGAATCTGCTCTTCCAATACTCTGGCGTGTACAGCGCGAGCACGCGGCGTGAGTTGTCGAGCGATTCGGCAATCTCCATCAGCCAGCTCATGCCCGGCGCAAGAGTGGTCCGGTCGAAGAAGACCCGCCAGTGGGGCTGGGCGCCCCGGATTGCGTCCAGTGCTAGCTTTGCAAAGGCCTCGTCAACGTGGGCGTAACTCAGGAAGACGTCGTAGCTCTGAGCACTCGCTTCGCGGGAGCGATCGGTCTTCTCTCGAATCGAGACGAACTCCTTGAGCGCTTCAGCCGCTGAAGCTGGGCGGACGACGATCTTCAACCGCTGAACCGGTAGCCCCCTTCTGAGCCAGGAGAGCGCCGAGTTGAGGATGGCTTCCATCACCGAACCCATCGGATAGCCCTGATCGCCGGCGCCAATCACTGGCATTGCCACGACTGACTTTTCGACGTCGACGACAGACGCTGTCGCGAGCGCTCGAAACAAGTCGTCTGCAATTTCGGGCGGCGTGCCTCGCCATCCCGATTCAACGCACAGCACGTGTGCGGGCCGTCCGTCAAAGTGAACGGTTCGTGAGAGCCAGCAAGAGAAATCTTGGCGGAGGTCGGCCAGCTTCGATTCAGCAAGTGTGGCAATCGAAAGACGGCGCCGATACAGTGCGCCGATCAACGAGCCTCGCGTGGCCGTGTAGTCGTTGGGGAACGCCGAGACCACGAGGATATCGACGCCGTCCTGCGACGACAACTGAGACAAGTCGCCCTCGAGGAGCTCGATGGTTCTCACCACCGATTCAGTACGAACATTCCACTGGTCGAGAAGCCTCATGGCCCCTAGTATGCAAGGGGTTCTGCGTCGACATCGTCGTTCAATCGACGTCAAGCTCCGCCGCGCGAGAACGCACCCGTGACCGCAGCGCTCGGGCTGACGATTACCTAAAGAGCAGCGGCAGCACGTCGTCCAACTCCTGCCGGAACACTGGCATTACATGTGCGCCCCGGTACTCCTTGTAGACGTGGGGAACGCCGTTGGCGGCCAGTCGTCCCGCGAACGCCTTGGCGCCGTTATAGAAGGTGTCCTCTGTGCCGGTGCCGACCCAGATCAGGCGGTAGTCACTGGCCATGCGCTTCGGATCCTGGAGCGGGAAGCGCGCGTCGAACGAAGGCGGGACGAACGAGCTGCTGATCGAGACGATGGTCCGAAACAGCTCGGGATGCTTCATTCCCACGTACATGCCGAACTCGCTGCCGAGCGACAGCCCCGCAATCGCCCACAGCTTCGGATCACTGGCCGGACGGTAACGCTGCTTCACGATCGGGAGCAGTTCGTCGACGATGACGGTTTCGAACGCGCGCAGGTTTTCGTCGCCGCGCCGGAGGTCCGGGGGGTCGAGCACGTCCGAGGCGTGCATGACCACGAGCATCGGCTCCATCCGGCCGGCGGCGATGAGGTTGTCGAACATCACGTCGGCGAATCCGCCACCGGTCGTCCAGTCGTTCTCGTCGCCAGGGGTTCCCGGCGTCAGCACCAATACCGGATAGCGGCGATTCTCGGACATCTCGTAGCCCGGTGGCGTGTAGACGACGAATCGCCGCGTGAGCTGCTGCCGCATCGAGAAGAATCGATGGAGATGCAGGCTGCCCGACGGATGGTTCTGCGGCTCCCACGAGCGGGCGGGCGTTGCGGAAATGGTGAAGCGGCTCGAGGCGAATCGCCCCGCACCCATCAGCCCGCACTTGCAGGCTGGATCGATCGCTCGTGCACCATCGACGAGGAAGGCGTAGGTATAAATGTTCGGTTCGAAGGGTCCCGCCACGCCCGTCCAGACGCCCGCGTCGTCCTTCGTCATCGCGATCGGTGGCTGCGGTCCCATCCAGTCGCCCGTGAGCTGAACCGCCGCCGCGCGGGGCGCCCAGAACTTGAAGGTGACGGTGCGATCGGCCCTGACCTCCGGCGAGAGCAGGACAGGCGGATCCTGTCCGTGAAGGCCAGTCGCGAACACAAGAACGAAGGCGACCCCGATCAAGGCACGGCGCAGACCAGTTGTCGGCTGCGTCGCGGGTCGGACACTGTCCATGAAGAGGACCTCCGAGCGGCTATTATCGACGTGAATGCGCAATCTGATCGTTGTGGTGGTAGTGGCGTCGCTGGCAGCCGGTTCGACTGTTGGCGCGCAATGGCTGCACCAGCCGATGGCCGGCGCTCCGCGCACGAAAGACGGCAAAATCAACATGACGGGCCCGGTGCCGCGGCTGAACGGCAAACCCGACCTCTCGGGGATCTGGCAGGTGCAGGGCGATCCGCGAGCGCCCGGCGGACTCTTCGGCATCGGTGAGTCGCCGAACTCACGATACTTTCGGGACATCCTGTCCGACTTCAAGCCCGACGACCGGCCGCTCACGCCGGCCGGTGGCGAACTCCTTCGCAAGCACAGCCAGCCTGGCGTCTTCAATCCCTCGCTCAACTGTCTGCCCGACGGCGTGCCGCACGGGAATCTGCTGCCGGAGCCCTTCAAGATCATTCACTCGCGCGGCGTCATCGTGATGCTCTACGAGGTGGAGACGACGTTCCGTCAGATCTTCATGGACGGGCGGGTGTTGCCCGTCGATCCGTCACCGTCGTGGCAGGGCTACTCGGTTGGCCGCTGGCAGGGCGACACGCTGGTGGTCGACACCATCGGGTTCAACGACCTCTCCTGGCTCGACGCGCGCGGGACCGGCCACAGTACCGAGATGCGCGTCGAGGAGCGCTTCCGCCGCCGAAATTACGGCCACCTCGACCTGACGATCACCATCACCGATCCGAAGACCTTCACCAGGCCGATCACCTTCAGCGTCGTCGAAGAGCTGCTCCCCGATACGGATCTGCTGGAACACTACTGCCTCGAGAACGAAAAGGACGACGTCCACTTCCCGGGCCGCGCGCGGCCACAGTAGGCGCACCGCTCCCGCCGAGTCCACCAATCCCGGCACGAACGGGCGCGAAACACGGCCGTGTGTCATCCACTCGCGGATGATGGGCTTTGCGTCGGCGGTCGTGTTTCGCAGACGCGTCGTACCGTGACCATACATCGAGGCGTGCACAGGCTACACGTGCTTTGGTGCGAGGCGCCCTTCGGCGCGCGTATGCGCGCGGTTCGGGGTGGTATGCGTGTTGCGGTACCACCCACATCCCGCAAGTGACGCGACGGAAGGCCGGGAATCGTGCGAGGTCGGACGCATCGCGCCAGCCTCGACCGATGCCTCCGCGCGAAAGCTCACCACGATGTGAGGAGGTAACTCATGATTCAAAACTGGGCACAGACACCGTTCGGACACCAGACGCTCAATCCGCTCGCCACCCTCAATCCACTGTCCGTCATCAGTCCACTCTCCACCCTGTCGTCCACTCCACAGGTCATCCAGCTGCTCCAGCTCGTGCCGCAGCAGCTTCAACAGCTGCAACAGAACGATTACGTCCGTCACCAGCAACTGCAGCAGCTGCAACAACTGGTGCAGTACGTGGCAATTCAGCTCCAGGTTGCTGCCCAGCAGCAATCCCCGCAGACGTCGTTCGGCACATTCGCGGCGCCGGGGTTGGGTCAGCCGTACCAGGCAGCAGGGGGCGGAATTCAGGGCGCCTATTTCACGCCGCCGCAGGTGATGTAACGAGAGGACGACAGCATGATTGAACCGATGTTCGTCTCGGTTCCGCCCGGGTGGGGCGGCAACCTACCATGGGCGGGGAACTGGTATCCGACGTCTGCCGGCTCGGTGCCGCCGGTGGCGGTGCCGATGAGCGCTGTCGCCAGCGGCGGCCTCGCGACATCCGTGCCGCCGGCAGGGTCTGCGCAGTTGCTGGTCGCGGCCGTGGCGATGCGCCGCGGACAGCCGCAGGGTCCGACGACCGATCAGGAGGTCGAAGAGGTCATTTACGACACGCTCGAGTTCTTCTCGGGCGCGAACGACGTGGAGGTTCGATGCGAGGGAGGGCGCGTCACACTGTCGGGGACGGTGTCGCACAAACGGTTGAAACGCGACATCGGGGAGATCGCGTGGGCGATCCCGACGTTGAACGACGTCGCCAACAACATCACCATCGCACCGCGCCGGCGGACGCGGGCTGCGTTTGCTCGGGACAGGGAGGCCGAGCCGGCAGCCGCAGGCGGACGTAAGCAGGCCTGACCGCCGGCGAGAGCCGGGGGACGATACGGCTGTCGTCCCCCGGCCGCTTCAGAACCACGGGCCCATGACGTAGCGTGGTCGAGGAACTCCTGCCGCTCTGATTGCCCCAAGGCCGGGAGACGGCCGTGCGCCCGCGGTCGATCAAGGAGGCGCTGCAAGCAATCCGGTAGTGGCCTAGAATCACACGCGCCCCGACCGGGGTCACGGAGGTGTGTGTGGCCAGCACCACGAACCGCATTCTCACGACACACGTCGGCAGTCTCGTGCGGCCCGACGATTTTGCCACCCTGCTGCGCCGGCGCATGGACGGCGCGGTGGGCGACTCCGAGTACGTTCCGGCATTGCGGAACGCCGTGCGCACGGTCGTGGCCGAACAGGTCGCGGCGGGCGTGCACGTCGTCAGCGATGGCGAGTACGGCAAAGGCATCGGCTGGGAACAGTACGTGCTCGAGCGGCTCGCCGGCTTCGGCCCGCGGCTGCAACTGGCCACCGAGGGCGGCGTCGCGTTCGGTGACTTCGCACGCTTCAAAGACTTCTACGGCGAGCTCTGGCCCAAGGAGGGCTATCTCGAAGGCATCTTTCCCTGCGTCGGCCCCATCAGCTACACGGGGCACGGCGCCCTTCAGCGCGACATCGAGAATCTCAAGGACGCCATGACGGCCGCGGGCGCGACGGCCGGCTTCCTGCCGGTGGCGGCGCCGGCAAGCGCGTTCGCGATGTCGCCGAACCAGTACTACAAGACCGACGAGGAATTCATGTTCGCCGGTGCGGAGGCGCTGCGGGAGGAGTACCAAGCCATTACCGATGCCGGCCTCTTCGTCCAGATCGACGACGCCCACCTGCCGTTCGCGTACGACCGGATGGTGCCGCCGGGCACGCCGGCGGCGTTCCGCAAGTGGGCGCGTGTTCGCATCGATGCGCTGAATCATGCGCTCCGGGGCATTCCCGAAGACCGCGTCCGGTACCACATCTGCTGGGGCAGCTGGAACGGCCCGCATTCGAGCGACGTGCCGCTCAAGGCGATCGTCGATCTCGTACTCCGGGTGCGGGCGGGGGCGTATGCGATCGAGTCGGCCAACGCTCGCCACGAGCACGAGTGGCAGGTGTGGAAGACGGTGAAGCTGCCACCGCACAAGCGGCTCATTCCCGGCGTCGTGAGTCATCAGACCAATGTCGTCGAGCACCCGGAGCTCGTGGCTGAGCGGCTGCTGCGGTTTGCCAGCGTGGTTGGCCGAGACCGAGTGCTGGCCGGCACCGACTGCGGCTTCGCCCAGGGGCCGTTCGTCCGGCGCGTGCATCCGTCGATTCAGTGGGCCAAGCTCCAGGCACTGGCCGAGGGCGCGAAATTGGCGAGCAAGGCGCTGTGGCCGCGATCGACCCGCCCCACGACGCGCGCCCGCACGAGACCCAAACGGAGTGCCGCGACGTCGCGCCGAAGGTAGACTGGACACCTTCAGAACCCCTGCTCCATGAAGGTTCCGGCCCGCGATACCAGCCGCGCCGCGTTCAACGCCGCGCTGGACGCCCTCGTGCCCCAGCTGCGGAACGACCGGTCGATCCTCGCCGCCATCCTCGGCGGCAGCCTGTCGCACGACACGGTGTGGGCCCGGTCGGACATCGATCTCCTGCTCGTCACGGTCGACGACACGCTGGGCGGCCCGTCGGACCTGGCGCTGTATGCCGACGGCGTCAACGTCCACGCCCTGATCATGCAGCGGGCCGCGTTCCGGAAGCTGGCCGAGGGGGCCGTGCATCAGTCGTTCATGCACTCGTTTCTCGCCAAGAGCCGCCTGCTCTTCACGCACGACGACACGATTACGGACCTCTGCGCGCGGCTGCAGGCGATCGGCGAAGGCGATACGCACCTGGCGCTGCTGCGGGCGGCCACGCACGCGCTGCCGTGCATCTACAAGGCGCACAAGTTCTACGTCACCCGTGGCGACCTCGATTACACGGCGCTCTGGATCCTCTACGCCGCGACGCCGCTGGCGCAGGTCGAGGTGATGTCCGCGCGCAAGCTGGTGGACCGCGAGGTCATCCCGCAGGCGCTGGCGCTCAACCCCGCATTCTTCACGACCATCTATACGGACCTGCTGAACGCAAAGAAGACGAAGAAGGCGATAGACACGGCGCTGGCGGCCGTGGACGAGTACGTGGCCAGTCGCGCGCCGCGCCTGTTCGCCCCGGTGCTCGCCTACCTGCGCCAGGCCGGTGACGTCCGCTCCGCCAGCGAAATCGAGACTCACTTCACGCGAACCTTCGACATCGGCGGCGTGACGACGGCGTGCGAATACCTCGCCGACCTGGGGCTCATCGCCAAGGCGTCGGCGCCAATCCGCGCCACGAAGCGCAGCTCCGCCTCGCTGCAGGAGCTCGCCTTCTGCCTTCCGGACGGCCCCGATGGCGACTAAAGCGTCGGCCTCGCGCGCGGCGGCACCGCCGCAGAAGAACGGCGGTGTGCGGACGACGATTGCCGTGCAGGGCGCACGCGTGCACAACCTGAAGAACATCTCGGTGGAAATCCCGCGCGACAGTCTCGTCGTCGTCACGGGCCTCTCGGGCTCGGGCAAGTCGAGCCTCGCGTTCGACACGATCTACGCCGAGGGCCAGCGCCGTTACATGGAGTCGCTCTCGAGCTATGCCAAGCGCTTCGTCGCGCAGGTGGCCAAGCCCGACGTCGATTTCGTGTTCGGCCTGTCACCGGTGATTTCGATCGAGCAGAAGACCGTCGCCAGCAACCCGCGATCGACCGTCGGCACGATGACGGACATCGCCAGCTACCTCAATCTCCTCTTCGCCACGATCGGCCAGCCCCACTGCCCACGCACCGGCGAGCCGGTGCCCAGCCGGTCGGCCAGCCAGATCCTCGAGGCCATTCTCGCGCTGCCCGAGGGGACCGACATCGAGCTGCGCGCGCCGGTGTTCAAGGTCTACGGCGAGGATCTGAACTTCGTGTTCACCGAGCTCCGCAAGAAGGGCTGCCGGCGGCTGATCGTGGACGGCAAGGCGGTCGACATCTCCGACGAGACCGAGCTCGAAGCCTCCGACGTCGAGCACATGGACGCCATCGTGGACCGGTTCGTCGTCCGCCGGGCGCACGAGAAGGCCATTCGCGCTGGCATCGTCAGCACCCTGCTCGTGGGCGACGGGCTCCTGCAGGTGCAGATCCTGAAAGGCCTCTCGAAGGCCGACGCCGAGCGCTTCTATAAGGGGCTGTGCAGCCCGACGCACCACTTCGTCTACGGCGACATCGGTCCCGAGTTCTTCATGTTCAACAACCCGGAGAGTGCCTGCCGCACGTGCGGTGGCCTCGGCGTGGACAAGCTGACGCATCCGGACCTCCTCGTGCCCGACACGAAGCGAAGTATCGCCGCCGGCTGCTTCGTGAAGGAGGCGTTCCGCTACAACCCCGAAACCTGGGACGGGATGCTGATGTTCAGCCTGTCCAAGGCACTGGGCTTCTCGCTGGACAGACCGTGGAAGGACCTGTCCGAGCGCGTCCGCAAGGCCATTCTCTACGGCATCGAGCCGAAGAAAGTCGCGCTCGTCGCCCCGCCAGGCGCCAAGGACACGCGCGGGAAGTGGGCAGGCAAGGAGATTGGATTCGCCGGCGTCGCGCGCCGCATCGAACGCTGGTACCGCCGTTACCGGCAGCGCGGCGAAGCCAACTCGCGGATGGAGCAGTGGCTCGACAAGGTCATGGTGGAGCACACCTGTCCGGACTGCAACGGCACGCGCGTGCGCGCGACGCGGCTGCTGTTCACGATCGGAGGTCAGACGCTGCACGACGTCGGGCAGCTTCACTTCGACGAGCTGCACGCCTTCGTCGACACGATCAAGCCCGCCGGACGGGGCGCCGCCGCTGGCCGGCAGGTGCTCGGCGAAGTCCGCAACCGGGTCGAGCTGCTGCTCGGGATCGGCCTCGACTACCTGAACTTCAACCGCCGATCGAGCACACTATCGGGGGGCGAGTCGCAACGCATCCGCCTGTCCACGCAGATCGGGTCCGGCCTGATGGGGATGCTCTACGTGCTCGACGAGCCCAGCATCGGCCTGCACCCGAAGGACAACGTCAAGATGATCGCCACGCTCAAGAGCCTGCGCGACATCGGCAACACGGTGATCGTCGTCGAGCACGACGAGGACACGATCCGCGCCGCCGACCATCTCGTGGAAATGGGTCCGGGGCCTGGCGTCCACGGCGGCGAGGTCGTCGTGCAGGGGTCGATCCGCGACCTCCTCGCAAACAAGCGCTCGCCGACCGGGCAGTTTCTCTCCGGCGCGCGCGAAATCGAAACGCCGGTGCGCCGCCGCCCGGGCAACGGCAAAGCGGTGACCGTCCGCAAGGCGCGCGAGAACAACCTGAAGAACGTCGACGTGACGTTCCCGCTCGGCACGCTCATCGCCGTGACCGGCGCCTCGGGCTCGGGCAAGAGCTCGCTGGTGAACGAAATCCTCTACAAGGCGTTGTGGAAGAAGCTCGTCGACACGCGGACGCTGCCGGGCGATCACGAAGGCGTGGACGGGCTGGAGCACGTCCACAAGGTCGTCAACATCGACCAGTCGGCGATCGGCCGCAACAGCCGCTCGAACCCGGCCACCTACGTCGGCTTCTACGACACGATCCGCGACCTGTTCACGCAGGCGCCGCTCTCGCTCGAGCGCGGCTACAAGCCCGGGCGCTTCAGCTTCAACGTCAAGGGCGGCCGCTGCGAGGAGTGCCAGGGCGAGGGCGTCATCACGACGCAGCTCTACTTCATGCCCGACGTCGAGGTGACCTGCGGCGCGTGCAAGGGCGCCCGCTTCAACAGCGAGACGCTGGAAGTGATGCTGCGGGGCAAGACGATCGACGACGTGCTGAACATGTCAATCGAGGAGAGCGTGGCGTTCTTCGAGATCGAGGCGTCGGTGCGGCGCAAGCTCGAGGTGCTGAACGCGTTGGGGCTCGGCTACCTCACGCTCGGCCAGTCGGCGACGACCCTGTCGGGCGGCGAGGCGCAGCGCGTCAAGATCGCCACCGAGCTGAGCCTGCTGCAGCGTACGAAGCACACCATCTACATCCTCGACGAACCGACCACCGGCCTCCACCTTGCCGATATCGAGCGCCTGCTGCAGGCCCTCAACCAGCTCGTGGACGCCGGTCACACCGTGATCCTCATCGAGCACCATCTCGACGTGATCAAGACGGCCGACCACGTCATCGATCTCGGGCCGGACGGCGGGCACGCCGGCGGCGAGGTCGTGGTGACGGGGACGCCGGAGAAGGTCGCCGCCTGCAAAGCCTCGCATACCGGCCGCTTCCTGAAGGCCCGCTTGCAGTAGGCTGGGTCCCGAGCTCGTCCGAGGCCATCTAGCCTATTTGAGGTACTTGACCCCCCCGGGTGGGTGTTCTACAACCGCCCCGTCTTCCGACTGCGCACGGGAATGCGCTGTCGGAGGCACGGGCGGGGACGGCCGCACAGACTGGATGGACTTCTGACGCGATCGAACCGAACACTGACCACGGGATGATGCGAGGAACCGGCCTTCGACTACTGGCGGCGGCCACCATGCTCGGGGCGCTGGCCGGACCGCGCGTGACCGCTGAGGGCGGCCGCGCCGGTCAGAGCCCGCGACTCCCGGCCGGCGGCGCTGCGAGCGCCGAGGCACGCGCCGTCCTCGACCGCTACTGCCTCACGTGCCACAACGCGCAGCAGCGCCAGCGCGGTGCGGTGCCGCGGGCGTTCGACGCGCTGAGCCTCGGTGATGTCGGTGCACAGGCCGGCGAGTGGGAAGCCATCGTGCGTCGAGTGCGTGCCGGCATGATGCCGCCGGCGGGCATGCCGCGCCCTGAGCCGGCGGCGCGCGACGCCTTCGTCGCCTTCCTCGAAGGCGAGCTCGATCGTGCGGCGCAGAGCCGGCCCGACCCGGGTCGCACCGAGGCCTTTCACCGGTTGAACCGGACCGAGTATCGCAACGCCGTTCGCGACCTCCTGGGTGTGGACGTCGATGTGACGGCGCTGCTGCCGCCCGATGACGCCAGCTACGGCTTCGACAACATCGCGGGCGTGCTGAAGCTGTCCCCGACGCTCGTCGAACGCTATCTCGTGGCGGCGCAGAAGATCAGCCGCCTCGCGGTGGGCACGCCACCGCCGGCGCCGGTCGTGGACTACTTCCGCGTGGCTGACGATCGATCGCAGGAAGACCGCCTGCCCGGCGAAGCGATCGGCACGCGCGGAGGCACCACGGTCCGGTACCTGTTCCCCATGGACGCGCAGTACGGCTTCCGCGTGGAGTTGTCGCGCGACCTCAACGAGCAGGTGCCGCTGTATCAAGAGGCCCATCAGCTCGAGCTCTCGATCGACGGGGAGCGGATTCACGTCTTCACGCTGCCGGGCGTGGGCGGACCGGCGCCGGAGCCGGCGCAGGAACCGGGCAGCGAACCGGCGCCCGATGACGCGCCGGCGGCGGCGCGTCCGCGGGCGCGCACGGCGATCGCGGCCGCGCCACGCCTGAACCGGCAGGGACAGGAGCAGCGCAACCGCATCGATCGCGACTGGGAGGTGCGCGTGCCGGTCACCGCCGGGCCGCATGACGTGCAGGTGGCCTTCGTCAAGAACGGCTCGGCTCTGACGGAGACCGCGCGGCTGCCGTTTCTGCGTCCGTATCCGGCGTCGGTGAACGTCGCCGAGCAGCGGGCCGGCGCCTATCTCCGGAGTGTCGAGATCAGCGGGCCGTTCGAGCCGAGCGGGCCCGGCAACGCCCTGTCGCGCCAGCGGCTGTTCACGTGCCGCGCGAGCGCGGCCACGGTGGCGGCTGAGCGGGGCTGCGCGACCGCAATCTTGCGGCGGCTCACGCGCCGCGCGTTCCGCCGGCCGGTATCGGCCGACGACGTCGCACCCATGCTGGCCGCCTATGACGCCGGGCGCGGCGAGGGCACATTCGATCACGCTGTGGAGCAGGGGGTGATGCGCCTGCTCGTGGCACCCGAGTTCCTCTTGCGGATCGAGAGCGACCCGGCGTCGATCCGGCCGGGCGCGGTGTACCGCGTCAGCGATCTCGAACTCGCCTCGCGCCTATCGTTCTTCCTCTGGAGCAGCATCCCTGACGAGGAGCTGCTCGGCGTCGCCGAGCGCGGCCAGCTGCGCGACCCACGGGTCCTGGACGCGCAGGTGCGCCGGATGATGAGCGACGCGCACTTCGCAGCGTTCATCGAAGGCTTTGCCGGTCAGTGGCTGTTCCTGCGGAACCTGTCCGCGGTCGTGCCAGTGCAGCAGAGCTTTCCCGACTTCGACGACACGCTGCGCCAGGCGTTTCGCCGCGAGACCGAGCTCTTCTTCGAGAGCATCGTGCGCGAAGATCGCAGCGCCTACGATCTGCTCCGGGCCAAATACACCTTCGTCAACGAGCGTCTTGCGCGCCACTACGGCATCGCCAACGTCAAGGGAACGCGATTCCGGCGCGTGACGCTGGCTGATGACAGCCCGCGGGCCGGACTGCTCGGGCAGGGCAGCATCCTCACCGTCACGTCGTATCCCGACCGAACCTCGCCAGTCGTTCGTGGCAAATGGGTGCTGGAGAACCTGCTCGGCTCGCCGCCACCGCCGCCTCTGCCAAACGTGCCGCCCCTTCCGCAGTCCACCTTTGCCGCCGCGCCGCGTTCGGTGCGCGAGCGGATGACGCAGCACCGCGCGAATCCGGTATGTGCGAGTTGCCACCGCATGATGGACCCGATTGGCCTGGCGCTCGAGAATTTCGATGGCGTCGGCCGGTGGCGCACGCGGGAGGAGTCTGGCGCGCCCATCGACGCGTCGGGAGCGCTGCCTGATGGCTCCGCCTTCGCGGGGGCGGCCGGCTTGACCGAAGCGCTGCTGGCGTCGGACATCTTCATCCGGACCGTGACCGAAAAGGTGCTGACCTACGCGCTCGGCCGCGGCCTGGAGCCGTACGACGCGCCCGTCGTGCGTGCGATCGTCCGCGACACGGCGCGGCAGGATTATCGATTGTCGGCGATCATCCAGCACATCACCCGCAGCGCCCCGTTTCAGATGAGGAGGGCCGCGTCATGATCGTCACCAAGGCGGCGCTGCCGCGGCGCACGTTTCTCCGCGGCGCTGGCACGGCGCTGGCACTGCCGCTGCTCGACGCGATGGTCCCGGCACTGACGGTGCTGGCGCAGACACCGGCCCGGCCGCTCCGCCGCCTCGGCTTCGTCTACATGCCGAACGGTGTCGCAATGAACCATGCCGGCATCGACTACTGGACGCCGGCTGGCGTGGGCCGCAACTTCCAGATGTCGCAGATTCTGGCGCCACTCTCGTCGTATCGCGACCGGATGGTGGTCGTGAGCGGCCTCGATCACAACCAGGCAGAAACCGGGAACGATGGGGCCAGTGGCGATCACACGCGCGGCACCAGTTCGTGGCTCACCGGTGTGTATCCCAAGCGCACCGAAGGCGCCGACGTGCGCAACGGCGTCTCGGCCGATCAAGTGGCGGCCGCGGTGCTCGGCAAGGACACCGCGCTGCCATCGCTCGAGCTCGCCATCGATCTCAATTTTCTGGCGGGCCAATGCGAGAACAGCTACAGCTGTGTCTATCTCAACACCCTGGCCTGGACCTCGCCGACCACGCCGCTTCCCACCGAGAACAACCCGCGCGTCGTGTTCGAGCGCCTGTTCGGTGACGGCGGCAGCACCGACCAGCGCGCCGCACAGAGCCGGCGCACCCGCAGCGTGATCGACTCCGTGCTCGAGGATCTCCATCGGCTGCAGCGCCGGCTCGGGCCGTCGGACCGCGTGCAGATGAGCGAGTACGTCGACGCCGTGCGCGAGGTCGAGCGCCGCATCCAGGCGGCCGAGCGGACCAGCGGCGAGGTGCCGCTCATCGACCGGCCCCGCGGCATTCCGGAGCGCTTCGACGAGCACGTGAAGCTGATGTACGAGCTGCAGTGGCTGGCGTTCCGCGCTGATCTCACCCGGGTGGTGACTTTCATGCTCGGGCGCGAGCTGAACTTCCGGACCTATCCCGAGATTGGCGTCACCGAGGGCCATCACGGGCTGTCGCACCACGCGGATCGTCCAGAGCAGATCGCCAAGTACGCCAGGGTCGGCGTCTATCAGGCCGAGCTCTTTTCGTGGTTCCTCAAGCGGCTCGAGGACACACCCGAGGGTGAGGGCACGCTGCTCGATCACTCGTTGTTCCTCTACGGCGCCGGCCTGAGCAATCCCAACACGCACGCGCACAGCGACCTGCCGCTGGCCGTGATTGCCGGCGGCCGGCAGATTGACGGCGGCCGGCACCTCGTCGTGCCCGGGCGCGTGCCGATGACCAACCTCCTGCTGACGTTGCTCGACAAGGTCGGCGTGCATGCCGACGCGCTGGGCGACAGCAGCGGCCGCTTCAATCTCGAACCGCTCGCGGGAGTGTGATGCGGGCGCCGGTTCACCTTGGCATCACCGTGCTGCTGCTGGCGGTTGCCGCTGATCTTCCGCGCGCGCAGACGTCGCTCGTGCGCGCGCTCAGAAGCGGCGACACGACGGCGGCGCGGCGGCTCATCACGGAGAAGGCTGACGTGAACGCGGCCGAGGCCGACGGCACCACCCCGCTGCACTGGGCGGTCGAACACGACGATGTGGCAATGGCGAATGCGCTGCTTACTGCCGGCGCACGCCCCTCTGTTACGAACCGCTACGGAGTGGCGCCGCTGCACGTGGCAGCGGCCAACGGCAACGTGCGCGTGATCGAACGGCTGCTCGCTGCCGGAGCCGACGTGCAGGCGGCGCAGGCGGGTGGCGAGACGGCGCTGATGCTGGCGGCACGCACCGGCATGCCCGAGGCCGTCCAGGCCCTCGTGACCGCCGGTGCCTCCGTCAACGCGACGGAGCGTCTCAAGGGGCAATCCGCCTTGATGTGGGCGGCAGCCGAGAACAACGCGGCGGCCATCCGGGTGCTGACCCGCGCCGGTGCCGACGTGCGCGCGCGTTCGACCGGACGGTTCACGCCGCTGCTGTTCGCTGTGCGCGGCGGCCACATCGAGGCGGCGGCGGCGCTGCTCGACGCCGGCGCCGACGTCGACGACGCGATGCCGGACGGCATGAGCGCGCTCGTGCTCGCGATCTATAACGCCCATTACGAACTGGCGGCGGCCTTGCTGGATCGCGGCGCCGATCCCGGCGCCGCCAGGCAGGGGTGGACCGCCTTGCACCAGGTGGCGTGGTCGCGCCGTCCCAATCGGGGGTTCAACCTGCCGGGCGCGGTGGCCACCGGCCGGCTCGACAGTCTGGAACTGGTGCGCAGGTTGGTCGCCAAAGGCGCCGACGTAAACGCGCGGATGACGAAGGAGCCGCGCGACGGGAACCGCAACATGCTCAATCGCCTCGGCGCGACGGCCTTCCTCATGGCGGCCAAGTCGGCCGACGTGCCGCTGATGCGAGTGCTGCTCGAGGCCGGCGCCGACCCCCGGCTGACGACCAGCGACGGCGACTCCGCCATCATGGTGGCCGCCGGTGTGGGTGTCTACGGCCCGGGAGAAAGCCCCGGCACGGCCGAGGAAGCGCTGGAGGCAGTGAAGCTCGCCTATGAGGTGGGAGGCGGCACCGTCAACGACGTGGACAAGAACGGCGAGACGGCGTTGCACGGCGCGGTCTACCGCGGCGGTGCGGTGCCGGTGCTGCAGTTCCTGATCGACAAGGGCGCCCGGCTCGACGTCGAGAACGCCAAGAAGTGGTCGCCGCTCTTTGCCGCCGAGGGCGTGGTCTATGCCAGTTCCGGAATCCGGCGGTATCCGGACGCGGCCGCGCTGCTGCGCGACGCCATGGTGGCGCGCGGCATCGAGGTGGACGAGGCCGGGCGGCTGCTGAAACGCGCGCCTGCCTCGGCGGCCGGTGAGTCATCACCGCCGACGCGATCGATCTGGGACGGCGTCGGCACCGCGGCGCAGGTGGCGCGCGGGCGCGAGGTCTACGCGCGGGCCTGTTCGGTCTGCCACCTGGATTCGCTGAAGGGTGATGCGGTGTCGCCGCCGCTCCAGGGGCTGTCGTTCGTCAACCGCTATGTGAACTCGACGGCACACGACATGATTGCGGCGCTTCGCAGCTCGATGCCGCAGAACGCCCCCGACAGCCTCGGGGACCAGGCCTACGTCGATCTGGCGGCCTTTCTGCTGCGGGTGAACGGTGGCGCCGACAGCAGCAGCGAGCTGCCGGCCGACATCAACGCGCTCATGCGCATCGCCATTCCGTCACCGCCGCCGCCGGCGGGACGCTGACACGAGGTCCATCCATGCGCGCCTTCCTGTTCCCCAGTGCCGTGATTGTGTTCGTGACCGCACTCGGGCTGGCCGTGGCCGGCCAGACGCCCGTGCCGCGTGCCGGGGCGGAAGGCGGCAACGGGCCGACGCTCGAGCAGATGCGCCGCACGGTGGCCACCCTGCGAGGCAACCGGATTGCGACTCCGAACGACTACGACACCCTGAAACCGGAACAGCAGGCTTACGTCCGCAGCATCCTCAGCGGCCCCCGCGCCAGCATCACCGGTCCCCTCGGCGTGATGATGGTGAGCCCCACCCTCGGCGACCTCATGCAGAAGGCGACGGCCTATGCGCGGTTCGCGGGCGACCCCGGCTTTTCGAGCGTGTCACCCAAGTACAACGAGCTGGCGATTCTCGTCGTCGCGAAGCACTGGTCCGCCGAGTACGTGTGGAACGCCCACCACGCCTACGGAGTGCGAATGGGGCTGCCGGCGGACCTCGTGGAAGCCATCCGCACCGGCGGGCCTCCGCCGCGTATGGACAAAGAGCTGGAGGCGGTCTACGCCTTCGCCACCGAGTTCATCACCACCCGCCGCGTCAGCGACTCCACCTTGCAGGCGGCCAAGGCCGTGCTCGGCGGCGACCGCGGCGTGGTCGATCTGGTGGGCACGATGGGCCTGTATCAGGTCTCGTCGATGATGGTCGCGCTCGATGAGACTCCGCTCGGGCGCGACACGAAGCCGTATTTCACGCACTGACAACCGCACGTTTCCAGGTCGAACAGACGGGGGCACCGATATGCGGTTGAACGTCAAGGTGTGGGTGGTGGCGCTGGTGCTGGCGCTGCCGGGCGCGGCGGGCGCGCAGCAGAACCCGAGCATCGCCGGGCTGATCACGGACGGATCGGGCGCCGTGCTGCCGGGTGTGACGGTGGAAGCCGCCAGCCCGGCGCTGATCGAGAAGACACGCTCGACGGTGACCGACGGCACGGGACAGTACCGCCTCGTGGACCTGCGGCCCGGCGTCTACACGATCACGATGACGCTGCCTGGCTTTTCCACGGTGAAGCGCGACGGCATCGAGCTCACGGTCGGTTTCACCGCGACGATCAACGCCGAGCTGCGCGTGGGCAGTGTCGAGGAGACGGTCACGGTGACCGGCGCGACGCCCATCGTGGACATCCAGAACGTCAACCAGATTCGGGTGATCACCAAGGACGTGCTCGAGACGATCCCCACCGGGCGCGGCTTCGCCAACTTCGCGACGCTGATTCCCGGCGTGACGATGAGCAATTCGAGCCTCAACATCTCGCAGGACGTCGGTGGCGGCACCGGTTACAACTTCGCCTTTGCCGCCATCCACGGCGGCAAGGCCATGGACCAGCAGGTGATGGTGAACGGCATGTCCGTGACCTCGCTCACCGGCACCGGTGGCACCCGGACCAACTGGTCGGACGGCGCCACGCAGGAGTACGGCTTGCAGCTCGCGGCCCACTCCGCCGAGATCGCCTATGGGGGCATCTTCGCCAACGTCGTACCGAAGGAAGGCGCCAACCGCTTCACCGGGCAGGTCTTCGCGAACTTCGCCACCGAGGACCTGCAGGCCGACAACCTCGACGACGACCTGAAGGCGCGCGGCCTGACCGTGGTCAACAACACCAAGAAGCTCGTGGACTTCAGCCCGTCGTTCGGCGGACCGATCCGCAGCGACAAACTCTGGTTCTACGGGTCGTACCGCGCCGTGGTCACCGACACCTACGTCGGCGGGCTCTTCTACAACCAGACGCCGACGGCCTTCGTCTACACGCCAGACCCGACCCGGCCGGCCGTGAACGACCAGCGTACCTACAGCTCGACGCTCAACGTCACCTACCAGCTGTCGCAGAAGCACAAGCTGTCGATCTTCGGCAGCTACGAGAAGATGTGCCTCTGCCACTTCTCGATCAGCCCGACGGTCGCGCCGGAAGCCGCCACTTACAATCCGGGAGACAGCAGCATCGTGCAGGGGCGCTATACCGCGACGCTGACCAACCGGCTGTTGTTCGAGGCCGGCGCGTCGCACTATCTCAGCTCGTTCCCACGCCGGCCCCAGCCCGATGCCACGGAGCCGTCGATCCTCGAGCAGTCCACCAACTTGCGCTTCCGCTCCGGCGCCACCTATTTCCCGACGCCGCAGACGGTGGACGACTATCGCGCGTCGCTGTCCTACGTGACCGGCGCCAACAATTTCAAGGCCGGGTTCACGTATCAGTGGCAGTTCGCGGAGGACCCGATCGTGTTCTCCATCGGCAACGTGAACTACCGCACGCTCAACGGCATCCCGAACCAGGTGACCTACTACACGACGCCGTACGCGGCGCCGCTCTACCTCGCACCGCTCGGGGCCTTCGTGCAGGATCAGTTGAAGTTCCGCCGACTGACGATCAATGCCGGCCTGCGCTTCGATCAGTTCAGCAGCTCGTACAACGCGATCCACCTCGATCCGGTGCAGTATCTGCCCGTCGCGCGCGACTATCCCGGCGCCGACGTGCTCGGCTGGAAGGACCTGTCGCCACGGCTGGGCCTGGCCTACGATCTGTTCGGCACCGGCCGCACCGCGCTCAAGTTCTCGGTCAGCCGCTACGTGCTGCAGGAAGGGAAGAACAACACCAACAACGTGCACCCGGTGATCTCGGCCACCAACAGCGTGGCCAGGACCTGGACCGACAGCAACGGCGACCGCGTCGTGCAGGGCGACCCGCTCAATCCCGCGCTGAACGGGGAGCTGGGCGCCTCGCCGAACAACAACTTCGGCAAGCCGAACACCACGCTCCACTACGACCCCGATTGGGCCACCGGGTTCAACGCGCGCCCCTACAACTGGGAGACGATGGTGACGCTGCAGCACGAGCTGCTGCCGCGCGTCGGGGTCGAGGTGTCGTACAGCCGGCGGATCTACGGCAACTTCATCGTCAACGACAACACGCTGGTGGGGCCGGCCGACTACGATCCCTACTGCATCACCGCGCCGAGCGATGCCCGTCTGCCCGGCGGCGGTGGCGACCAGATTTGTGGCCTGTTCGATCTGAAGCCGGCGAAGGTGGGCCAGGTGGACACGCTGCGCACCTATTCCGGAAAGTATGGCGATCAGATCGAGCACTGGAACGGCCTCGACGTCTCCACCAACGTGCGCTTCGCCAACGGCGCGTTCCTGCAGGGTGGCGCCAGCGCCGGGCGGCAGACGATGGATAGCTGCGACGTCGTCACCAAGGTGGACAACCCGAGCCCCTACCAGTGCCATCGCGAGTCGGGGTTGCTGCCGCAGGTGAAGCTGCTCGGCACCTATCCGCTGCCGTGGTGGGGCCTGCAGGTGAGCGGCACGTTCCAGAGCAGCGTGCCCGACCCGGTGGGCGGCGCCAATTTCGACTACAACTACTTCGGTATGCCGGCGAACTACGTGGCCGGCAACGCCCAGGTGGCGCCGTCGCTCGGCCGCAACCTGTCGTCGGCCGCCAACGTCACGGTCAACGTCGTCGAGCAGGGAACGCTCTATCCGGAGCGCACCAACCAGTTCGACCTGCGGGTGGCCAAGACCTTCACGATCGGCACATCGCGGCTGCAGGGCATGCTCGACTTCTACAACGTGTTCAACTCGAACGCGGTGCTCAAACAGAACGGCGCGTATGGGTCCGATGGCGCCGCGTGGGCCCGGCCGCAGGCGATCATTCCCGGGCGCCTGGTGAAGTTCGGCGCCCAACTGAGTTTCTAGGACAGGTAGGACTGGTGGGACTGGTCACAGTGTGGCCGCGGGTCTTTAGACCCGCCTCATGGAACGGCTTCTTCCAGGGTCTTTAGACCGCCCTGCAGGTCAAAATCATGCATCGACTGCTGTTGCTGGTAACACTTGCTGCCTCGATTGCGACACTGCGTGCGGGGCAGGCTCCGGCACCGCCGGCGAGCTGTGAGCCGGCCGGGCCGATCCGGTTCGTGTGCGGCCAGGCCGGCCCCGAGGACCTCGTCATCGTGCCGGGGAACCGCTGGTTGGTGGCCTCGGCGTACGGTGCCGAGGGCGGTCTGCACCTGATCGACACGCGGCAGGCCACGTCGGTGAGGCTGTTTCCAGCCGCCTCGGCCGCCGACCGCTTCGATCGAGGCGCGTTCGCCGCGTGTCCCGGTCCGCTGCAAGGCGAGGATCGCGAACGGTTCCGCACGCACGGCCTCTATCTCAAACCTGGCCCTGGCACCGTGCACACGCTGTATGCCGTTCACCACGGAGCGCGCGAGTCCGTGGAGGTCTTCGACCTCGACGCCAGCGGGGCGCCGAAAGTGACCTGGAGAGGGTGTGTCGTCGCGCCGGAGCCGATTGGGCTGAACGCGGTGGTGGCGCTCCCCGACGGTGGGCTGGCCGCAACCAACTTCGACCCGCGGCCGCCGGCCGGCGCCCGCGGCGGCGGCTTTTCGCGCGCGCTGATCGCCGGCGAGCGCAACGGGGAAGTGTGGGAGTGGCACGCCGCCACCGGCTGGAGCAAGGTGCCGGGCAGCGAGGCGGCCGGCGCCAACGGCCTCGAGATTTCGAGCGACGGCCAGTGGTTCTACGTCGCGCAGTGGGGCAATCGCTCTTTCATGCGGCTGTCGCGCGGACAGACGCCGCCGGTGCGGCAGGAGATCCCGCTCGGGTTCCGCGTGGACAACGTGCGCTGGGCGCCCGACGGCACGTTGCTGGTGGCGGGGCAGGGCGAGCTGCCCAATCCGTCGCCCGGCAACGCCGCCGGCGTGAACGTCGGGTCCTCGATCGTCGGCCGCATCGATCCCAGGACGATGACCTACACCGTCCTCGTGGACGTGCCGACCGGGGCGCAGATCAACGCGGCCACGGTCGCGGTGGAGATCGGCGACGAGCTCTGGACCGGGTCGTTCCGCGGCGACCGCGTCGCGCGGTATCCCGCCTCGGGCCTGAAGGACCCCAAACGGTAAGGGCGTGTCCCCGTCCTCCGGCTTCAACGACTTCGATCAGCCAGTCGGCGCCACGATCGCCGGCTGGGTGCCACCACCAGTGCCGCCCCGAGCGCCGATCGCCGGGCGGTACTGCCGCGTCGAACCGATCGACGAGCGTTTTGCCGGCGACTTGTATGCAGCTGCCAGCCAGGACGCCGACGGCCGCACCTGGACCTACTTGGCCTACGGTCCCTTCAGCACGGAATCCGACTACCGGGAGTGGCTGATGGCCGCGTGCTTCGGCGACGATCCGCTCTTCTTTGCGATCCTGGACGCGGCGGACGGGAAGGCCGTGGGCGTGGCCTCGTACCTGAACATCAAGCCGATGCAGGGATCGATCGAGGTCGGCCACGTCTACTTCTCGCCCGCGCTCCAGCGCACGCGCCTCGCCACCGAGGCGATGTATCTGATGATGCGGCGTGCATTCGAACTCGGTTACCGGCGCTACGAGTGGAAGTGCGACGCGCTCAACACCGCGTCGCGCGCGGCGGCCGAGCGTCTCGGCTTGTCCTACGAGGGCATCTTCCGGCAGGCGACCGTCTACAAGGGGCGCAATCGCGACACGGCGTGGTACGCGGCGGTGGATGGGGAATGGCCGGCGCTCGCCGCCGCGTTCGCGGCATGGCTGGATCCGGAGAACTTCGATGCCGCGGGGCGGCAGCGGGTGTCGCTGCGCGCGCTGACGGCAGCCATACGCGTCAGCCGGTGACGCCGCGATAACCGGCCGGCTGAATCTTCCACACGCCGTCCTGCTTGACGCAGGTGTGTTCGAACACGCCGCGTCCTGATGTAGTCGGACGGGGAGCAGAAGCTCAGCTCGCCGCCGAAGCGCGAGAGCTCGACGAAGTTGGAGTAGAGCACCGTCGGGTAGAACTCCAGCGTCTCGACGCCGGTGTCCTGCTTCCAGTAGAAGCCCTTGCCCTCGATGCGGTTGGTGATGCCGTGGCGCGCGGCCGGTGCGGCGGTACCGGCTCGCTCCACGTAGCCGTACGAGACCTGCCGCTGCACTTCACGGTTGTCCTCGTAGCCGTTGAACCACGTTTCGACGACGGTCGCCAGGCCCGTGTCCCGATCGACGACCACCGTGTAGCCGCGCGCCGTCCGCGGCATCAGGTGCGAGAAGAGCACGACGCCATCGACCGTCAGCGCGCCATAGCCAGCCTGAACTGCGGCGCCGCTGCCCTCGCTCACCGACAGGCGAGTATGGTCGGCGAAGCGGTAGGTCAACGGCGGAGCGCCGTCGGGCACGATCGTCAGCGTCGTGCCGGCGAGCACGTCCGACAGCGGCGACGCACTGATCGGGGCGCTGGCGGCCGCCAGCTTCGCCGCGATCTGTTCAGGCGAGAGCTTGGTGTAGCGGATGCGGTGCATCTGCTCTCTGGGATAGCGGGTCGACACGGGCGGATCCTCGACGGGTTACGCGGACACTGAATCGGCGACCGACTTGGCCATCACCGGTGAGGGCATCGAGCCGAGACGGAGACGGAACTCGCGCCGCAGGAGCGTCAGCACGATCCCGAGCTGCAGCACGACGGCACCGGCCGAGAGGTACCAGATCCAGAGCAGATGGAAGCCGGGCGTCGTCGAGAGCGCGATGGCGGGCACGGCGATCACGACGATGCGCGTCACCGACGCGACCAGCGACGGCATGGTATTGCCCATCGCCTGGAACATGCTGGAGCACACGAAGATCACCCCCGACGCGACGAAGGTCCAGGCGACGATGCGCAGGTACTCCTCGCCGACGGCGATGACGGCCGGGTCGTCCGAGAAGACCCGGATCAGCGCGGCCGGGACGACGTTGCAGAACACCGCCATGAGCAGCATCCACCCGGCCGCCATCAGGCTGGCGTCCCTGAAGACCGCCTTGACCCGATTGCCGAGCCGCGCGCCGACGTTCTGGCCGGCCACCGGCGCCACCGAGAAGCCGAGCGCCACAACCGGCATGAACAGGGCCTGGACCACGCGCATGCCGATGCCAAAGCCAGCTTGCGCGGCGGCCCCGAACGGCCGTGCCAGCGCGTAGACCAGCATGAGGTAGACGGCCATCATCGCGAACTCGGCGCCGGCCGGCAGTCCAATCTTCAGCATGTCCTTCCAGAGCGGGAACTGCGGCTTCATATCGCGTGCGACGAAGCGCAGATAGCCCTCGCGGCCGAAGAAGTAGGTCGAGAGCCAGGCGACGCCGATCGCCACCGCGATGAGCGAGGCCACCGCCGCGCCCGCGACCCCCATCGGCCGGCCCGTGCCCCAGCCGAACATCAGCACTGGCGCGAGCACGATGTTGATGATGACGGTGGCGGTCTGCACGACCATGCCGGGTTTGAAGTTTCCGACCCCGCGCAGCGCCGCGGCCATCCCGACCATGCCAAACTGCAGGCTCATCGCCGGCAGGAAGTAGAGCAGATACGCGGCCGCACTCCCGGCGGTGGTCGCGTCGGCGCTGAGCCCGTTGGCGTACGCGGTCCGGAACGCCATCGAGACCGCCAGGAAGGCCAGACCCACGACCGTGGACAGCACCTGCGACTGGTTGAACACCAGGAGCGCGCGTTCCGCGTTGCGCTGCCCGGCGGCGTGCGAGACGAGCGTCGTCGTGCCGACGCCGAGCATCTGCGACACGGCGAGCACGATGAACGTCAGGTTGCCGGCCACGCCCACGCCCGCAACGGCTTCCTTCCCCAGATGGCCGACCCAATAGAGGTCCACCAGGAAGTAGAGCGTCTGAAAGACCATCGTGACCAGCATGAAGCTGGCGGTCTTGAGCAGGTGGGTAGAGATCGAACCGGTTGTCAGATCCTGCATGGCGCTAGAGCTTAGCAGCCCGTGGTGCCAGCCGGCTGTCTCGTGGTTTTTCGACGTTCGGCTGCACCGTCCTGATTCAGGGCGTCGCGACTTGACGCTGCTGTGTGTCTCTAGGGCGCCGCGACTCGACGCCCCTCGGAATCGTAGGTCGTCACCGTGCCGTACTTGGCGAGGACGCTGGCCGAGGCCGGATTGGCGACGGCGACGATCTGCAGGCGGCCGGCGTCGAGATACTTCTGGGCGGCGGCGCGAACCTGCGCCTGCGTCACGGCCATGATGCGGCCGGGATACTTGTCCCAATAGTCCGGCGGCAGCTTGTACTGCCAGCTCGTGACGTAGGAACTGAGCACCTGTTCGGGCGACTCCAGCGAGAGCGCGAACGAGGCCACCATCGATCGCTTGACCTCGCGGAACTCCTGCTCGGGCACGGGTTCGTCGCGCAGGCGAGCCACTTCCGCCAGCAGATCGTGCAGCGCCGGCTCGGTCACTTCCGCGCGCACGTCGGTCTGCGCGCGCCAGTCGCCGCGGAAGCGGCCCGCCACGACGTTGCTGTAGGCGCCGTAGGTGTAGCCCTTCTCTTCGCGCAGGTGCAGGAAGAGCCGCGCGGTGGGCCCGCCACCGATCACGCGGTTCATCACCGAGACGATGTCCCAGTCAGGGTCGGTACGTTTGATCGCCTGCGTCCCGACGATGAAACTCGTCTGCACCGAATTCGGACGCGCCACGAGCGAAATGCCGCCGGGTCCCGCCGCCGGCGGGTCCATCACCTGCGGCGCAGCCGTGCCGGTCCTGGCCCACCCGGCCAGCTTCGACTCGACCAGCGCGCGAGCCTCGGCCAGCGAGATGTCGCCGGACATGGCCAGCACCGCGTGGTCGGGCACGTAGCGGGCTTTGTGGAGCGCGGCCAGTTCGTCGCGTGTGATCTGATCGAGGCTCTCCGGAGTCAGCGACACACGTCCCGCCGGATGATCGCCGTACATCGCCCTGGCGTAGCGTTCGGCCGCCAGGAACCCGGGCAGCGAGCGCTGCTGTTGCAGCTGTGCCCGCGTGCGCTGCTTGTAGCGGGCGAGCTCGTCGGCCGGAAACGACGCATGGAGGAGCAGGTCGGCCGCCAGGTCGAAGACCCGGGGGAAGTGTTCCGAGAGCGCGGAGCCGCTGACGAACGCGTCGGGCGTCGAGATGGATGCGCCCACGTTGACGGTTGCCGCCATGGTTTCGAGCTGCTCGGAGATCTGCGCCGACGTGCGGGTGGCGGTGCCCTCGCGCATCATGGCCGCGGCGGCACCGGCGAGGCCGGGACGCGACGCGGGGTCGGCATACCCGCCCGCGCCGGGAATGATCAGCGAGAACGTGATCTGCGGTACCCGGCGATCCTCGAGCACCATCAGGTGCAGGCCATTGGCGAGGTCGGCTTCGGCCGGCCGCGGCAGCCGGACCCGCAGCGTCTCGTCCGACACCGGTGCCTTGTTCTTGCGCACGACGCCGCTGGTCGGCGGTGCGCCTCCGGGCGCCCCTGGCGGCCCTTGGGTGCCGACTGCCACCGGAGCGCTCAGCGCGAGCGCCAGCGACGCGACGATCAGGCGGGCCATCAGCGACCTCCTCCGGCGGCTGTCGGCTTGGGATTGGTGATGACGATGGTGCGGTTGCCGGCGACGAGGTACTGACGCGCCACCCGTTGCACGTCGGCGGCGGTGACGGCGGCGATCCGATCGGCGCGGGTGTTGATCAGGCCGGGGTTGTCGTAGAACATCGCGTACTGGGACAGCAGAATGGCGCGCTGCAGCGAGCTGTCGAGGCTGGCGACCAGGTTGCGGCGCGCCGCGCTGCGCGCTTTCTCGATCTCCCAGTCCGCGACTGGCGCCGCTTTCAGCTTCTCGATCTCGGCGTCGATCGCGGCTTCGAGCGCGGCGACGTCCTGCCCCGGGCTGAGCGGCGCGACGATCCGCAACAGGCCCGTGCCCCGGCTCTCGCCTTTGCCGGCGTTGATCTGCGGCGCCAGCTGCCGCTGCCGCACCACGCTCTCGAACAGCCGCGAGCTGCGGCCGGTCGCCAGCACCGTGCTCAGCACCGACACCGCGTCGTCGTCGGGGGTGAGGCTCGGCGGCACCTTGTAGACGATGTCGAGACGGGTGAGCCGGGCCAGCGCATCGTCGAGCGTCTGCCGCCGCTCCGCGGCCTGGCGCGGTTCGGTGAGGTCCACGGCAGGTGGCGCGGGCTGCCGCGGAATCGACTCGAAGTATTTCCGCACCTTGACCAGCGTGGGCGCTGGTTCCAGGTCGCCGGCCAGCGCCAGCACGGCGTTGTTGGGCGCGTAGTAGGTCTTGAAAAAGGCCGCGACGTCCTCCACCGAGGCGGCGTTGAGGTCCTGCATCGACCCGATCACCGAATGCTCGTAGGCGAAGTTGTCGTACGCCAGTTCCTCGAGCACTTCGCCGGTGCGGCCGTAGGGCTGGTTGTCGAGTCCGAGCCGGCGTTCCTCCTGCACCGCGTTGCGCTGGTTGTCGAGGTTCTCGCGGGTAATGTCGAGCGCCCGCATGCGATCGGCCTCGAGGAACAGCGCCAGGTCGAGCTGATTCGAGGGCAGGGTCTCGAAATACAGCGTGCGGTCCTTGTTGGTGGTGCCGTTCATGTTGCCGCCGTTGTTGAACACCAGGAGCGGGTGCTCGAACGCGCCGACGTTGGCCGACCCCTTGAACATCATGTGCTCGAAGAGGTGCGCGAAGCCGGTGCGTCCCGGGCGCTCGTTGCGCGATCCGACGTCGTAGTTCACGGCGATGGAGAACACCGGCGCGTGGTGATCGGGCGCGATGATCACCCGGAGGCCGTTGGCGAGCCGGGTGTCGGTGAAGTCCACCTTCGGCGTCGTGGCCGCTGTGAGGGGACCCCAGACGAGCCCGGTGAGCGCCAGTGCCATCGACAGGCGTGTGACTGGGACGACGCGCATGAGACCTCCTCGATGAAGCCGTCAGGAGCGGTGGCGAGGCTGGCATTATGGCAGTAGTGCGAAACCTGGTCACAAACGCTGAGGTGCTGTTCCCGGACGGGGTGCCGATGGCGCGTTTAGGGGGTAGATTCGGGCTCAATTGGCGCCTAAACTAAGCGAGAACCGTGGTGGACCATGGCCGTCACACCCGTCGGCAGCTCCTGAAAGCCGCGCTGGGTAGCGCTGCGGGCGTTGCTTTGCTCGGTCCAGCCCGGCTGCTGGCCGCCGCCCAGGCGCAGGGCGCACCGCCGGGTATTGGCACCGTGCCGCTGAGCGACGACCTCTTCGTCCTCACGGTGCCCGGCGCCGGCAACGTCGTCGCCCAGGCCGGTCCCGACGGGGTCGTGCTGGTGGATGGCGGGTCCGCAGCGTCGTCCGGGGCCCTGCTCGCAGCGATCGGCGGCCTGCCAGGTGGCGGCCGCGTGCGCACGCTCTTCAACACGCACTGGCACCCCGAGCAGACCGGGTCGAACGAGACGCTCGGCAAGGCCGGCGTCGAGATCATTGCGCACGAGAACACCCGGCTGTGGCTGACGACGGACGTCACCTGGCCGTGGAACGGGCAGCGCTTCTCCCGTCTCCCGAAGGTCGCGCAGCCGAACAAGACGTTCTATACGACCGGCGCGCTCGATTCCGGCATCCGCTACGGCTATATCCCCGACGCCGCGCACACCGACGGCGACCTCTACGTGTACTTCCCCCGTCAGAACGTGCTTGCGGTGGGAGATGTGCTGTCGGGGCAAGGCTGGCCCGCCGTGGACTGGGTGAGCGGCGGGTGGATTGGCGGCATGGCCGGCGCCCTGCAGCGCCTGCAGACAGTGGCCAACGAGCAGACCCGCATCGTGCCGGGGCGCGGACCGGTGCTCGGCTTCGACGATCTCAAAACGCACGCCCGGATGTACGCGACGATCTTCGAGCGGCTCTCGACCCTGCTGAACCGCGGCCGTGGGCCCAGTGAGGCGGTCGCTTCCAATCCGACCAAGGAGTTCGATGCGCAGATGGGCAACCCGGACGAGTTCGTGCGCCGGTCATTCGAGAGCCTCTGGGCCTACCTGTCGCCCGACGCGTGACGCCATGCGACCGCTGACCCGCGCGCCGATCCGTTCCGTCGTCGTAGTGCTGCTCGGCGGCGCGTTCGTCGCCTCGCTGGGCGGAGCCATCGCCGCGTCTCAAACGACGCCCGCACCCGCACCGCCGGCCGCAAACGCCGCGGCGCAAATCGCCACCATCACCCAGTACTGCGCGACGTGCCACAACGATCGCGTGAAGACGGCCGGCATCAGCTTCGAGGGCATGACCGCCGAGAGCATCGCCCAGCACGCCGACGTGTTCGAGAAGGCGGTGCGTAAGCTGCGCGGCCGCGTCATGCCCCCGCCCGGCGCCCGGCAGCCCGAGGCCGCGACGGCCGAGTCGCTCATCGCCTGGCTCGAGACCTCGCTGGATCGCGCCGCTGGTCAGGCGCACGTGTCGGACCGCCTGGTGCTGCACCGGCTGAATCGCAAGGAATACACCAACGCGGTTCGGGATCTCCTGGCGGTGGACTTCGATGCGGCCGAGGTGCTGCCGGCCGACGATGTGGCCGAAGGCTTCGACAACATCGCGACGGCCCTGCAAGTGTCGCCGTCCTTCATCGAGCAATACGTCATTGCCGCGCGCGTGGTGGCGGTGAAGGCCGTGGGCCGGCCCGACGCCCGCCCCGGCGGGTGGACCTTCCGCGCCGGACCCGGCTCGCAACTCACGCACGTGCCCGGCTTGCCGCTCGGCACGCGGGGCGGCATCCTCGCCAACGTCGATCTGCCGTCCGATGGGGAATACGTCGTCGATATCGCCGACATGGCCACCCATATCTGGGGCAACGGCATGGAGTTCGAGAACCCGCTCGTCGTGACCCTGGACAACAAGGTTGTGTACGAAACGGTGATCGGCGGCGAGGAAGACGCCAAGCTGTACGACCAGGTACAGAACGGCGCGCTCGATCGCGTCAACGCCCGGCTCAAGAACATCCGCTTCATGGCGAGCGCCGGCCCGCACCGGATCGGCGTGGCCTTCAAGCGGCGCACCTTTGCCGAGTCGGACGATCAGCTGCAGATGTTCTCGAAGGGCGGCGGGCAGGATCGCCTCTATCGGGTCCAGTCGTTCCAGGTGCGAGGCCCCTTCAACGCCAAGGGGCTGGCCGCCACGCCGAGCCGCGACCGTATCTTCGTCTGCCGTCCTTCCGCGGACGCGACGGCTGACGCGCATGCGTTGTGCGCCAGGAAGATCATCGCGTCGCTGGCCAGGCGCGCCTACCGCCGGCCCGTGTCCGACGAGGACGTGGCCGAACTGTTCCAGTACTACCAGGACGGGGTGAAAGACGGCGGCTTCGAGGGCGGAGTGCGCACTGCCGTGACCGGGGTGCTGGCCAGCCCGTTCTTCCTGTATCGCGGCGAGCACGTGCCCAAGGGGTTGAAGCCGGGCACGACCTACGCGATCAGCCCGCTGGATCTGGCCTCACAGCTGTCGTTCTTCCTCTGGAACACCATCCCGGACGACGAACTGCTGCAGCGTGGCATCGACGGCAAGCTCAAGGATCCCGCCGTGCTCGAGCGGCAGGTGCGGCGCATGCTCGCCGATCCGCGCTCGGTGACGCTGGCCGGCAACTTCGTGCAGCAGTGGCTCGACATGAAGCGGCTGGACGAGATCGTGCCGGACGCGGCGGTGTTCCCGTATGCGTCGGGCCGCGCGGATCCGCGCGACGACTTCCGCACCGAGCTGACGCTGTTCGCCGACAGCCTCTTCCGCGAAGACCGGAGCGTGGTCGATCTCCTCACCGCGAAGCATACGTTCCTCAACGAGCGCGTCGCGCTGCACTACGGCATCACCGACGTGAAAGGCGACCGGTTCCGCCGCGTCGAGCTCGAGCAGTCGGCGCGCTGGGGCCTGCTGGGTAAGGGCGCCGTCCTGATGGCCGCCGCGTATCCGAACCGCACGTCGCCAGTGCTGCGCGGGGCGTTCGTGCTGAAGCACATCCAAGGTGTGCCGCCGGCGAATCCACCGCCCAATGTCCCGACGCTCGACGAGAAGGACATCGGCACCACGAAGGCGCTCACGGTGCGCGAGATGATCGCGAAGCACCGCGCGAGCCCGACGTGCGCCGCGTGTCATGCGGTGATGGACCCGCTCGGCCTGGCGCTCGAGAACTTCGACGCCACCGGCATGTGGCGGGATCGCGACCGCTATGCTGGCGCGGCGATCGATTCGTCCGGCGTGCTGCCGGATGGAACGCCGGTGAATGGCCCCGACGATCTGCGGAAGGCGCTGGTGCGTCGTCCCGACCAGTTCGTGCAGACGTTCACGGAGGGGTTGCTGACCTACGCGACAGGGCGCAAGCTCGAGCACTACGACATGCCGACCGTGCGCAGCATCGTGCGCGGTGCAGCCCCCGGTGGTTACCGGTTCTCGGCATTGGTGCAGGCCGTCGTGCGCAGTGATCAGTTCAGGATGCGCCGGGTGCCGCAGCCGGCCGCGACGCAGACGGCGAAACTCGGAGCACTGAAGTAGGGGCCGCCTTTAGGCGGCCCAACGGAGAAACACATGTATCTGTCACAGAAGCACATCTCACGGCGCATGGTGTTGAAGGGCGTAGGAGCCACGGTGGCGCTGCCGCTCCTGGACGCGATGAACCCCGCCGCCACGGCGTGGGCACAGACGGCCGCCGGCTCCACGCCGAAGCGGTTCGCGTTCATCGGCTTCCCGCACGGCGCCATCATGGATCGCTGGTCGCCGCCGCAGACCGGTACCAACTTCGAGATGTCGCCAATCCTGCAGCCGCTCGAGTCGCTGCGGCAGCACATGACGATCGTTTCGGGGCTGCGCAACAAGCCGGGTGAGACGCCCGAGCCCCACGGCTATATCGAGATGACCTGGCTCACCTGCGTGAAGCCGTGGGAGCACGGCGCCGCCAGCCCGGACTCGGGTGTCAGCGCCGACCAGTTGGCCGCGCGCCACATCGGCCAGGACACGCGGCTGCCCTCGCTCGAGCTCACGACGGCTCTCGGCGGCGCGCGCGTGGCGTGGCGCACGCCGACGCAGTCGCTGCCGCAGGAAGGGAACCCGCGCGCGGTGTTTCAGAAGCTGTTCGGCCAGGGCGACACCGACAAGGAACGGGCGGCGATCCTTCAGGAGACCGGCAGCATCCTCGATCGGGTGAAGGGGCAGGCGGCGCGGCTGCAGGCCAGCCTCGGCGTGCAGGATCGCGTCGTCGTGACCGACTACCTCGATTCGGTTCGCGAGATCGAGCGGCGCGTCCAGATGGCGTCGCAGCAGGACATGTCGAGACTCGACATCCCGGACGCACCGGTGGGCACGCCCAACGACCTCACCGACCACTTCAAGCTGATGTTCGATCTGATGGCGCTCGCGTTCCAGGCCGACATCACCCGCGTCATCACCTTCTCGATGGACCGCGAAGCGAGCATGAGGACGTATACCAATCTCGGCATCGCCGAGGGCTTCCATCCGCTGTCGCACCACGGCAACAACCCCGAAAAGCAGAACAAGCTGGTGCAGATTCAGCGCTACCACACCGAGGTGTTCGCGAAGTTCGTCGAGCGGCTGGCGAAGTCGCAGGAGGCCGGCGGCACCGTGCTCGATCACTCGACGATCCTCTTCGGCAGCAACATGAGCAACAGCGACAAGCACAACAACGATCCGCTGCCGGCGGTGATTCTCGGGCACGCGAACGGCCGTATCAAAGGCGGCCAGCACGTCAAGTATCCGCAGGATTCGCGCTTTGCCGATCTGCTGGTCACGCTGTTCGACCGCAACAACATCCCGGTGGAGAAGCTCGGCGACAGCGGCGGCATCCTGTCCGAGGTCTAGCGAGATGTTCAAGGACATGGCCTCGTCTCGGGGCGTGCGGGGCGTGCGGGGCGTG
>Ga0210380_10000072_pt1 | contig 57739 bp, 82 predicted proteins | sample PLM4_5_coexredo_FD_155476 | JGI IMG/M metagenome (GOLD analysis project Ga0210380, IMG submission 155476) | Groundwater sediment microbial communities from an aquifer in East River, Colorado, USA - PLM4_5_coex redo | ecosystem: Environmental > Terrestrial > Soil > Riparian zone | place: USA...
AATTGCTGCCGATACCGTCTCTTCAGCGCAGACGGCAGTCGCGGCTTTCTTAGAATCTGGCACGGCGAACTGGACTAGCACTGGCCTGCCGATATATCCGGTTGTTTTTACCGATTCGATCGCGTCGGACTTTCCGAGCGATGGTTTCATCAGCGGCGCATCCGGTGATGCGGCACCGTTGCCGAGTATTGGTCTGTTGTTGCGCGTCACCTCTAGCACGCTCACCATCAACGAGTCGGCGACGAGCGCCGATGCGGTGGCGGGCGTCGCGGTCTACGCGGCCGCATTCTCTGAGTCTAGTGCAGTAGATATCACCGCCGCTAGCGTCGGCACTTATGCAGCGACATTTACCGACGTAGCAACTGCGAATCTGATCAACGTTGGCGGGACCACCACCCCTGCTGCCACATTCAGTGAATCGACGGTGGCCGCTGACACGTTCGATTCGCTCTTTGCGATAACGTCCAGCTTTTCGGAGTCCGCCGCATCCGACAGCAATAGCGATGCCACCATCGCGCCATCGAACAGCTTCACGGATTCGATAAGCGTCACCGATGACTTCGTCACGAGCGCGGTGGATCTTGCCATTCTGGTGGAATCTGCCGATGCCGCTGACGTGCCGAGCGCTGTCTTGGAAACGGCAGCCGCGTTCATCGATGGCGTGAGCGTGGTCGATAGTTTCGACAGCTCCGAACTGGCAGCTTTTGATAGTTTCCAGGCCATCGGCGTAGTGTTGTCTGCGTTCTCTGAAAGTGCCGCCAGCGCTGCGTCGTTTAACTTCCAGACCGGTTCTGTAGTTTTCGAGCCAGCCATAGTTGCAGATGTCGTAGCCGCGACGGTTCAGTTTGCCGCAACATTCAGTGAAAGCGCGGTGGCAGTACATGCACTTGCTGGAACGGAGATCACGGAGGGTGCGTTCTCCGAATCTGGCGCAGCGGTTGACGTAATGACGCAGACGTTCGATACGCCGGTATCCTTCAGCGAATCGGCTAATGTTGTCGACGCGCTGATCGGAGGATACAACCTGGTTTCTGATTTCGTGGAATCTTCGATTGCGAACGATACGTCCGATGGAATACCAGAGATTGGAACGGAGTTCGTGGAATCAGCGTTATCGGAGGATAGCACTAGCGTTTTGCTAGAGGCGACGGCTACTGTGATTGAGGCCTCTGTTGCGGGGACCGATCTGGATGCGTTGATCCTGGCCGCCAATCATTTTATTGAAACCGGCGCAGTCGATGCTCCGTTCGCGGCAACGGCTATCTTCGCAATCGGTGCCGGCGTAGTCGAGCCGATAACAGCGGGTAGTATCTTCGATAGCTTTTTCGGATCTTCAACTGGATTCCTGGACGCAGTTCGCGCGGACAGCCTGTTTGCTGTCACCCATCAGGCCGGCATGGGGTTTGTGGAGCTCGCATCAGCCGAGCAAGATTTCGACTGCGTGCGCGTAACCACGGCAGACGTATTTGAAAGCGTAGGCGTGGCCGATCTGCTGGATTCTGAAATCGGCATTCAGCCGTCGTTTATTGAAAGCGTGCATGCTGGAGACGGATTCCGCGTGGAAGGCGGAACGGTATGGACGCCCGTAATTACAGTAGACGGCGATAATCGCACCATCACGGTGGACGGCTCTGATCGCCTCATTGTGGTGGACGTGTGAAAAACTCTAGGAACAATGGATCATGACCGTTGTATATCGAGACGTGTTCCGCCGGCGATCGGATGGTCTGTACACCACCATGGAGGTGGGCGAGCGTCTGGACTATCCAATCGATTGGAGTCCGTGGCTGTCCAAGCAGGGCGGCGGGGATCAACTCGGCTCGAGCGTTTGGAGCGTTCCTAGTCCTTTGATCATGTCGCAAGCCGATTTCACTTTGACCATGAGCGTCTGTTGGATCGACGGACAAAACGCGATAAAGGGCAAGCGCTATCTCATCGTCAATACCATTGTCACGGCGCCTGGCGGACGCGAGGCGGATCAATCGTTCTGGCTGGAGATCACCTGACCATGCAACGCTATCAGTTGAAACTCAGCGTGCCGCCTGTAGTCGAGCCAATCTCTTTGACCACGGCGCGCGATCACTGCAGGCTAGACGAGGACATCACAGAGGACGATGTCTTGATCGCTGGCGCCATTACCGCGGCGCGCATCCTGGCGGAGACCGCTCTGCATCAGAAACTGATCACGCAGGATTGGGCGATTGCCCTGGATTACTTCCCAGGTTGCTTGGCCAGCTCGAGCAGCGCGTCTTATCTGCAGGCCTATACCATTCCGCTGGTACCGGTGCAGCAGGTGCTCTCGCTGAAGTATTACGACGAGAACAACGTTTTGATCACGATGGACTCCATGAGCTATCAGAGCGATGCCTTCGGGTTGCGCACGCGCCTGATGCCGCTCTATGGGCAGATGTGGCCTGCCACCGCGAAGCGCTTAGGGGCGGTGCAGATAGCCGTGCGCGTGGGTTTCGGAGATGACGAAACGCAGGTGCCGGAAAACATCCGACAATGGATGCTGTGCGCCATCGCCGATATGTACGAGCATCGCACCATTACCCGTGAGCGCGGTGATCTCACCATCAACCCGTTTATCGACGGCCTGTTGGACTCCCATCGCGTGGTGAGTATCTGATCCATGGATCCAGGGGACTTCAACAGGCGTTTTATGCTGCAACGCCGTGAGACGACGCGCGATGCCGTGGGCGGCAGTGTGACGACCTGGATAGACGAATTGCCGGTATGGGGCTCAGCCATGGCGCTCTCCGGGCGCGAATTGATCGTTGCTCAGCAGAAGCATGCCGAGACGACTATGCGCTTTCGCATTCGATACCGGCCAGATCTATCGACGGAGTGGCGTCTGATCTGGGAACGCCGGCCGTACGACATCCTGGACATCATCGATATCGATCAGCATCGTTACCTGGATCTGGAATGCCAGACGGGAGTGCGCAATGGCTGAGGTGCGCGGGATACAGGACTTCCGGAAGGCCGTCGAGGAGCTCACTAGCGACATGCGGCGCAAGGTGGTGAACGCTGCCATACGTGCCGCATTGCGTCCTACGCTGAACGCGGCGAAAGGCAACTCTGCGTTTCGCACCGGTGTCCTGCGCGCTCACATTGGCATTTTCAAGAGCAGGATTTTTCGAGGGCAGGGCGGCGTCATCGGCGGCTTCGTTGGCGTTCGCAAGGATAGCGCCCGCAGAGTGAAGGGTACGCGCGTGCAGCTGCGAGTAAAGGGCCAGGACCCGTATTACGGCAAGTTCCTGGAACGCGGCACCTCCAAGATGCGCGCACGGCCGTTCCTAAAACCAGCCGGCGAATCCACATGGGGCCAGGTGCTCGATATCTTCCAGGCCGAGATCGCTAAACGCATCGCCAAGGCTAACAAACGCGTATGAGCGCCGAGAGCATTACCTATCAGACGCTGATCGATGCGCCCGCAGTAGCGGAGTTGGTAGCCCAACGCGTCTATCCGGATGTAGCGCCGCAGGGCGAACCTCTGCCGCTGATCGTCTTCGATCGGTCCAGCTCGCAGCCCACGTATACCATCGACGGAGGTCTAGCCGCTATGGCGGCGAATATCTCGATCGCCTGTTGGGCGTCTGATCGAATGGATGCCGATCAACTCGCGCAAGTCGCAGCCGATGCGTTGCAAACAGCCGGCTGCTATAGCCAGGACCGCCGTGCCGGCTACGATCCAGAAACCGAGGCCTACGCCACCATCATCGATTGCATCGTCTGGGAATAACACTGAAATAAATCGCGCCCGCTGATTCGAGCGGGCGTTCTTTCAAACAACGCGCCCTGCCCAGGGTTTCCTGGGTGGGGCGTTTTTTTTTGGAGCGCCACCATGGCACTAGCTCGCAAATGGATCAACGTCGCGGTCGCAATGCAATCCGTCCTGGCGGCGCCCGCGGCGATTACCGCTATCTCGAAAGCATCGGAAGGTGTCGTGACGGCGACCAATACGCTGTCCAACGGAGACTTCGTTCTGCTCACGGTGCAGGGCATGTTCCAGTTGGATGGTCGCGTGTTTCGCGTCAAGACGGTGTCGGGTGCCAACTTCACGCTCGAGGGCGAGGACACGACACTGTATGACACTTTCAGCGCGACTGGCAGCACGTTCTCCAAGATCACCTACGGCACCTCGATAACGACTGCGACGACGATCAGCAGCTCGGGCGGTGACTTCGACTTTATCGATACGACCACGATTCACGGCAACACTAAGACGCAGGTGCCTGGCCTCGCGAGCGCATCAAGTTTCAGCATGGATAACATCTGGGACGTGAGCGATGCGGGATTGCTGGCCATGAAAGTGGCGGCCGACAATCAGTCGCAACGTGCATTCCGTTTTACTTTTGGGTCCGGAGGTCAGCTAATGTTATTCAACGGATACGTCGGTGCATCGCTGTTGCCTGGCGGGAGCGCTCAAGCCCTTGTCACGACAAAATCCGTCATAACTTTGTTCGGACGGCCCACGTATTACAGCGCGTAATGCATTGCAGCATACAACGGTCACTCTCGTTGACGCCGCCATCGATGCAAGCTAACCACGGAGGAGTATGGAACCCAAAACACTGTCGGAGAAAATCCGCAAGGCTCGAGAGTTCACCAAGGAAGTCGGCGGTCACAGTTTTACTCTGCGCCGGCCCACCGAGGTCGAATGGTTCGAGACCGTAGCCACGAGGCCGGACGGCAGCAATGCCAGCACGGCCCGTTTTCTGCCGTTCATCATCGGCTGGAGCAACGTGATTGAAAGCGATGTGCTCAACGGCGGCGATCCGCATCCGCTGTCGTTCAGCGAATCGGTGCGAGATGAATGGCTGGCAGATCGCTCCGATCTATTCGGCCCGCTGATCACCGCTCTGATGGATGAGTTCGTCGCCTACAACGAGAAACGGCAGGCACTGACAAAAAACTCGACGCCTGGCTGAGCACCACGACCCAGCCGTTCGAGCCAGGCCCACCACCGCAGGAAGCGATGTTGCCGCTGCGTGCTTGGAATCTCATGGGCGGCGAGATCAACTGGGTTGCTCTGCCGATCATAGCGGAGCTGTACGGCATCACCGATCTGGACGCCTTCATCGCGCAAGTAGCCGAGATACGAGATTGGCACAAACGCAACCAAGAGACGGAGTAATTTTCCAATGAGCAAGCCTCGCAGATCCGCCGATGCCCACTGGCATTCGATGATGCGTTGCGTGGCGCGCGAACTGCTGAAGCACCCGACGCACCGGCCGCATTGGTATCACTTCATGAGACTCGGGAGCGCTGTCACCACGGATCAGGCGGAAAAAGTCGGGTTGGCGGATCAATTGCTGCTGCGCCTGCTGCACGGATCGGCCATGGCGGGAGAGCTGCAAGAAATAGGCGGAGATCATTTCCAGGCACTCATATGTGATTTGAATGTCATGCTGAGACGAACCGGCAGAAAAGTCCTAGGCGAAAGGCTCGACGCGCTTTCTAAGTTGGGTCTGCTCATACATACCGTGCGGTACACGTTGATCAAACGGAGGGTATGACATTGGCACTTACGACCCTAACGGTTGATCTTAACGTTTCACTCGCCAAGTTCGAGTCCGACCTCAAGCAAGCCGTCAACACGTCCAAGAAAAGCGCCGACGAAATCTCCGGTGCATTCGAGTCCCTGCGCCATACGCTTGAAGCCATTGGCGTTGGACTTGGCCTCAAGGAATTCATCGGCGAGGCGGTCACGGCGAACATAGAATTTGAACGCTCGCAGAATCGCCTAGCCGCTGCGTTGAAAGCGACCGGCTACGCGGCGGGGCTCACGAAAGACGAGCTCAACGAGATGGCTGATGCGCTGGCCAAGAGCACCGCCTTTTCGCCTACCGATATCCGCGAAGCCGAGGTGACGCTGCTGCGATTCCGGGACATCCATAACGATGTCTACAAGCGGGCGCTCGAGGTGACGTTGGAGTATGCCACCGCTCAGAAGACCAGCGCAGCAGATGCGGCGCACTTGCTAGGTCGAGCGATCGAGGATCCGCTACGCTCGCTACGAGCGTTGCGCGATGTCGGGGTCGTTCTGAATCAGGGTCAAAAGGACTTGATCCAGAATTTCATCGATACCGGTAACGTCGCCGGCCGAGCCAAGATCGTCCTGGACGAACTGCAAAATTCCCTGGGCGGCGGTGCAGCTGGTGAAAATGTCGGTCTCTACGGCGCGACCAGATCAGTATCCAAGGCCTGGGAGGAATTTCTCATTACGCTCGGCAAGTCTGGTGCCGGAAAAGCGGCGGCCGAAGGCATTAATTTCATTACGCAGGCGCTCAAGGATCTGGATTCTGACATCGAGCAGTTCAAGGGCGCCGACACGCTGGACAAGAAGGCGTTGGCCTTCGCTCGTTCACTGTCGCTGTTCGAGAAGGATCGCAAACGTCTGTTGATCCCGGAGGTGGTGGAACCTACTTCGGCGGCCGAACGAGCGGCATCTCAGGCGGAAGCAGCTAAGGCCGAGGAAGGACCGCGGAAGCAGGCAGCATTGCGTAATGCGGAAACCGCGCGCCTGGCCGCCTATCAAGCCCTGCAAGCCCGTGCCGCTGCTGCCGCCGCCGGCATTCAAAAGGTGTTGCAGATCGAACAACTCGGCGCGGCAGAACAGCAGGCCTTGCTGCAGTCGTCTTATGATCGCGGGCTGGTCAGCATCCAGCAGTATTACGATGCACGCTCGGCGATCTCCCAGCACGCGGCTGACGTCGAGCTGCAGCAGATCGCCATCGCTATCAAGGCGCAACAGAATCTGCTCAAGTCACCTTCTACATCGAAGGCAGCACAGCCGGCGATTCAGGGTGAGATCGGACGATTGCAGGCGCAGGCGGAACTGGTACGCACCCGTACCGCGGTCGCCGCCCGCGAAAGCGCCGACAAGCAAATCGATGCCGAACAAGCCTTTCGCGACAGCATTGCACAGACCACCGTCGCCCTGCTCGAGCAGCAAGGTCACTTCGAGGCAGCTTCTCGTTTGCGCATTTCGACTGAGGAGCGGGTGCGCGAGCTTCAATTGCAATCCAACAAGAGCCCGGCTGCACTTGCCGATTTGCGTCGGTTAGAGGCTGCGCAGATCGCTCAGGCGAAACTGAACGACAGCACGTTTGAATACAACGTTATCCGCGAGCAGGAAGCTGCCCGAGAGTTGGATATTCAATCCAAGCTGGCCGAGGCAGGAGCCGACCCTAAAAATCAGCTGAACGCATTAGCTGCCATCAATGCCTCGCGTCTGGCGTCTCTGCCCGTTCTGGAGACAATCACTCGCAACGCGATCGAACAAGCCAAGGCGCTTGGCAATCAAGAGACTGTTGCCAATCTGGAGCGCCAAGCTGCGGAGTTGCGCAACATCCGCGCGCAAATAACCGGTGCGGCAGCGGCTGCTCAGGCCTTTCAGATCGCCCAACAACGGGCAACGTTGCTGTTCCGCCAGGAGAGCATCGAGGAGCAACGCGTGCAGAACCTGCGCACCGCTGGTTCTATATCGGCACTTGACACCGAGATCCTGCTTGATCGCGCCCGCGAAGACTCGCTAGCTAATCTGCGCAAGGAAGCCGATGCGTTGGAAATGATCGCCAAGCAGACGAAGGATCCGGAGATGATCCAACGCGTAGAGGAAATGCGTGTCGCCATCGAGGGATTGGAAGCAGCCGCACACTCGGCCGCCAACATCTTCCAGGGGATTTTTCAGGACAGTTTCTCCAACGCTTTCGTGGATTTTCTGCAAGGCACGCGCACCGCCACAGCCGCCTTCCAGGACTTCGTCAAGAGCGTCATCAAGGGTCTGGAGCAGATCGCCGCGCAGCAATTGGCACAAGCCATCTTCGGCAGCATCTTCGGTGCGGCCGGTGGCGCGGTCGGCGCGGGTTTTACCGGGCTGTTTGGTGGTGCTGGCACTAGCGTTGCCATCTCCAATCGCATGGCCGTTGGCGGGATTACCAGCGGGCCGACGCTGGCCGGAGAAGTGCCAGGCCAACGTGAGGCGGTGATCCCGCTGTCAGGCAATCGGTACGTACCGGTCAAGTTGTTGAACGATGGTGGCGGCGGGACGGGTGACGTCAACGTGCAAGTGAACGTCACCAGTTCCGGACAGTCGAGCGTCCAGTCGAGCAGTCGAGACGGCGAGGAGCTCGGGCGCGTCATCGCCGCCGCCGTACAGTCCGAGATGATCAGGCAGAAACGCCCTGGCGGTATCAGCTTCGCAGGAGCCTAAACGCGCATGTCAACCTTTACCTGGACGCCTGGTTATGCGGCCGAACTATCAGAGACGCCCAACATTCTGATGGCCAACTTCGGAGACGGCTATCAACAGATCTCCCCGGACGGCATCAACCCGACCGCGCAAGTGTGGAATCTGACGTTTAGTGGTAAGACCGATGTTGACGCCAACGCCATAATCTCATTCTTTCGCGCGCATGCCGGAGCGGTGACATTCGATTGGACGCCGCCTCGCTCACCGGTGCAGATTCAAGCCATCTGTCAGCAGTGGCGCCGGCAAATCGTTGCCCCAAACGCAAGTCACATCATGGCGGTCTTTATGCAGGTATTCACTCCGATTGGCTACGTCGGCACCAATTGGGATTTCGGCGTCAGCTCCTGGGATGGCGGCGGGACGATCTGGGACGCCCAATGAAACATCGCAAGCGTACCTGCTTCACCAATTATCTCCCCGAGGATCACTACACATGACATCAGCCATTGACGCGAGCGTACCGCCGACCGGCAATCCGACTACCACGGCCGTGCGCGCTCAATTTGCAACCGCTAAAAGTGAGATTTCCGATTTGCAGTTGTCAAGCGAACCATTGACCGGATCCGGGAGTCCGCGCGGCGTAGTGACACCTACAAAAGTAGGCCAGCGTTATCTAGATACGGTGACGAAAATCTTCTATCAGGCGAGCGGCCTGACCACGAACGATTGGCAGGGCGGCGACGTAGCTTATGGAGCGCTATCAAGCGTCCTTATGGCGCCGGTGTTGCAGGCGAGCGCGAATTTTTCCGTTGGCACTCAATTTATTACCGACGCGGTCGGCTGGGTGGCTTTTCGCGCTACCGGGGTTCTGGTGCCAAGCGGAGAGGCGATCATAGTAGGTTTCAGCATCAGCGTATCCGATAGCGCCGCGATCAAAAGCGCGATCGACCTGGTCACTACGCTAACCACAGGAGAATGGGACGCCCCCACAGGAGCGCAGTATCCCAATCAAGCGTGGCTGTTGACGAACGCGCCGGCATCGGGTTGGTTCATCTGGGATGGTGTCACGCGGATTAAGTCTATCGGAATAGAACAGACCAACGGCACGCTATCGCAGGCATTGCTCGAGTTGGTATCGTGATCAAGGGGCAGGTAAATTCTCTGCGCGTCAAGCCGGGGAGCCTCATCCCTCCACCAATGTTTGCGGTAAACCTGGCGGATCTTGGGGGCGGGGCAGCAGATATCAGTTTGAGCAGCGGCGCGGACTGGGATCCAGCGACGTTCACGCGGGCAACGACTGCCTGGACATGCCTTTCTACAGGGCTGTGGGCGCAAGTTGCTTCCGGCATTGCGCGTTCCTACTATGACGCAGCGCATGTATATCGAGGATATTTAGCTGAGGCGGCGCGCACAAATCTGCTCCTACAGAGTCGAGATCTAACGAATGCAACGTCTTGGACCAAAGTCAATGGGACGGCTACGAAGGATCAAACCGGGATCGATGGCGCGGCAAACAGCGCGTCGAAGTTTGCCGCCACCTCTGGAAACGCAACTGTCTTGCAGGCGATCACTCTGGCAAGCGCGGTCGGCGTCGGAAGTTTCTGGCTTAAGAGAATCTCTGGGTCCGGCAACGTCCAGTTGACCATCAATGGCGGCACTGCCTGGACAACCCAGACCATTTCATCTAACTGGACGCAATTCTGGGTGACCGGCACGCAAGCGAATCCAAGTGTTGGCATTCGCATTGTCACATCTGGCGATGCGGTGGCGATCGACATGGGGCAATACGAGACCGCAGTTCCAATCCCGTCGACGCCCATTCCGACGACCACGGCTAGCGCTACTCGCAATCAGGACGTCTTCACCTTTTCGGGCGTCGGAAATTTTGGCGCACAGGGTTCGTTGTACTTCGAGGCGATGCCTCTTTACGTTGACGCGAGCGGGGTCATCAATTGCAGATACGTCTCCGTGAACGATAACACTGGCAACGAACGAATTGAGGCGGGGATTACGTCTGCGAGTAACAAGCAATTGCTTTCTGTTGATGGGAACGTCACGCAAGCGTCCGTGCTAGGCGCCGTCTCTTCTGTTGGAGTGCCGATTAAATTGGCAGGGAGATGGAAATTAAATTCCGTGCAGCTCTGCGCCGATGGCTCTCTAGCTACAGAAGACACTGTTGCAACGATGCCAACGACTTCGCAGATCGACATCGGTCGGTCTATCAGCGTGGCGACCTACGGCGCCTTTGGGTCCATCAAAAATCTGAAGCTGTGGAAGATACCGTTGACTAACGCTCAATTACAGGCGCTCACAACATGACCGTCATCGCACCCGACGCGTCCGGATGGACCGTTCTAAGCCGTGGGATCACTGGACAACAACGCCAGGGCTTCAACTTGCACATTGGTCAAGGGTGGGGAACTGGATCCAATTACATGGATAAACTTCGCTCTATCAACGCAAGGGTTTGGCGCGACAGCATAAGCTGGGGCACTGCGGAACCATCAGCTGGTAATTACGTATTTAGTCCCACCGGATCGGCAGCATCACAGCAGATTTTTGCAGCTCTCGCCCGCGTTGCTTCTCAGAACTACGACATTGCATATATTCCTGTCATGGCCTACGGAAACGGCCCGGTGTACGCCGAGGACTCTACCAGCGCGATATGGCAAGGGCACTTCGCTGATTACGTTCACGAGATATGTTCTCAGATGTATACCCGGGGGTATACTAACTTTTCACCGGAGATTTGGAACGAACCAAACCTAACCAATTTTTCAACTCATTACGATTCTATATCGGAGGTTCCGGATCTCGTTGCTCTGATCGCGGCGTCATACACAAAGGTTAAGTCTGTCAACGCTGGCTTGCAGGTAACGGCTCCAACCGTTGCAGATCCAATGTGGGGCGGAGGATACTCGGCTTGGACCAGCGCGTTTCTATCTGCCCCCGGGTGCGCCGCGGCAGTCGATGCATTTTCGCTGCACTATTATGGAAACGGGCAGCCTCAGAAAGAACCGGAGGAGCTTTACGCTCTGATAAAACAGACATGCGATTTCGTCAAGTCACAGTGGGGTTTAGGCAAGAAACTCCATCTAACAGAGACCGGGTATTTCACCGGCAACACGTTCTATGCGTTGACGCAAGCTAAGCAGGCGGAATATTACAGCCGATACCCGTTTCTGTTGCGCGCGGTGCCTCTAGAATATATCACCTATTATGCACTCAGAGATGATGGCGCCGACGGTGGGTCCAACAACAGCTTCGGAGTTTTTCTGAACGACGGATCTACTCCAAAAACTTCGGCGGCGGCAGTGACCGCTGCTTTTGGACACGTGCACGCTGCCAACAATGCGAGCTATAGAAAGAAGGGCGTGATTCAAGCAGTGCACATGACAGTTCCGGGATCTGGTTCGCGCCTGGCCGTGTGGCAGACTACTGGATCAGTTCAGTCCGCCACGTTCAAGATCAATTCACCTAGCAGCGGGACGCTGACGATAGAAACGATCGGCGTCTCTTCCACCACGCAAGCGCTTACCACAGGCTCCAACACTGTAACGATCAGCCCTGCCAAAACCGCCATTGTGCTATCGGCGAACGTTGGGATAGTGTTTCCCGAAATGTAAGTAATTGGAGAGACAGAGGTGAGCATTGCATCGGATGTACAGTCAGCTACGCCTGGGGCCATTATTGATCTCTACGAGCTGGACGCCAGCGCCGTGGGCGGCGGGTTGACGCGCTATCATCCAGGGCGCAATGCAAACATGCGGCCGATTGTATGGCAGGGGAATACCTATACGCCGTTTCCAGTTGAGGCCACCGGCTTCGAGCTCAACGTGCGCGGTACCTTGCCGCGGCCAACCATACGCTTCGCGAATATCAATGGGTTTATCGGATCCCTGGTGCATCAATACGATGATCTGGTAGGAGCCAAGATCACGCGCAAGCGCACGTTGGCCAAGTACCTGGATGCGGCGAACGCGATTGCCTATTCGGCTACTGCAGCGGCGGGCGGGACGACGACGCTCCAGTTGCCGGGCGACGCGGCATCCAACGATGACGCCTATGTGGGCATGACGATCAAGCTGGTGAGCGGGGCTGGCAGCGTGCAGAGTGGTCTGGTGATCGATTACGACGGCGCGTCGCGCACCGCGACGGTCGGGCCCAGATGGGCCACGAATATGTGCCGCTATGCCGAGGCATTGACGCCTGGCGCTGTGTGGACCGCTATCGGCACGCCGGTGGTAACGGCTGCATCGATGATCACGGCAGCGGGCGTGACGCTCGATGGCGTGCAAGACGACGCCGCGGGCGCCTATGAGGGCGTCACTCAGGACATGACCGGTTTGCCGAACGACACGGCCAGCTATGTCGTGTCGATCTACGTCGCCAAGACAAGCGGCGGCACGGCGCCCACCTTTGGCATGAACGTTTATCTGGTCAACGGCTCGGTCAATCCGTATATCAATCTGCGCATCAACACCGATACGGGAGCTGAACTCAACGGGGAGGCGAACGTGGTGGTGCAGACCCTGAGCGACTGCTGGCGCGTATCGGTGGTGATCGCCAACAACGGACTAGGCAATACGATCTTGCGCATCGGGCTATATCCCGCGGTCGGACCGCATGCGTGGACTATCGATACCCTCACGGCGACCGGCTCCGCTCAGTTCGGAGGCTTGCAGGCGGAGCGAGCCAACAGTCTGGGCACTTACATCCGCACGGTAGAGAGCGCGGTTGCATTGCCCAACGCCAGCACAGCCTGCGAAGTCTGGGCGCCGAGCGTGTTGACACCGGATCCGAATGCACACTGGCCGGATGAAACTTGGTACATCGATCGCAAGGCTTCGGAGAATAAAGTCTATATCGAGTTCGAGCTGACAGCGCCGTGGGACGTGCAGGGTGTCACGCTGCCGCGCAGAAAAATTATTCAGAACGTGTGTCCATGGAAGTATCGCAGCGCCGAATGCGGCTACACGGGCAATGCGGTCGCCAAACTCGACGACACACCAACCAGCAATCTGGCAGAGGACAATTGCGGGCGCCGCATCACCAGTTGCAAGCTGCGCAACTGGCCGAACGACGAGTTACCGTTCGGAGGATTCCCGGGTTGCGGGCTGACATGAACAATATCCAAGGACGACGTTTTGGCCGATTGATGGCGAGTGAATTTACGGGCGTCAAAAAGAATGGCGCTGCGATTTGGCTGTGTCGCTGCGATTGTGGATGCGTCAAAGAGATCAACATCTATAAGTTATTAAATGGCAACACTCAATCTTGCGGATGTTTGCGCCGAGAATTAGTTACCAAGAAGAATTATCGACATGGTCTAGATGGCGGTCCAGAACATCGATCATGGCAGATGATGCTTTCACGTTGTCGAAATCCAAAATTTCCAAAATATTACGCCTATGGTGCGAGAGGCATTTCGGTCTGTGATCGATGGCTATCCTTCAAAAATTTCTTCGCGGACATGGGTCCACGTGCATCCGGGACTACGTTGGAGCGCATCGATAATTTTGGAAATTACGAGCCGACGAATTGCAAGTGGTCTGGCGCGCAGGAACAGCAAAGGAACAAACGTACCAATCACCTTGTGACGTATGGCGGATTCACCCGCTGCCTAGCCGAATGGTCAGAGATCACTGGCATAAACAGAGCCACACTGTGGACTAGATTGATGGCAGGTTGGTCACCCGAAAGAGCGCTTAGGCCATGATGCACATCGAGGACGAGGCGCGGTCTGCGATTTTCAAGCATGCGCAGGCCGAGTACGAGAGCCCTGCCGGGAAACGCGAGTCGTGTGGACTGATCGTATTGCGACGTGGACGACAGTTGTATCGGCCCTGCAAGAACATTGCCGAGGGCGGTGAGCACTTCGCGATCGATCCGGAGGATTACGTGCAGGCCGAGGACGAGGCGCACGGCGACGTGCTGGCGGTGGTGCACAGCCATCCGGATGCCCAGGCGATCGCATCTCAGGGCGATCTGGTGGGGTGCGAACGTTCTGGTTTGCCGTGGGTGACCGTAAGTTTCCCAGTGTCCGATCTGCAGATCATAGAACCGTCCCAGTACGAGGCGCCATTGATCGGGCGACAGTTTGTGTATGGCGTCCTGGACTGCTACACGTTGGTTCAGGACTGGTACAAGCGTGAGCTGGGCATTGACGTACCCCCACCTCCGGTGGAGGCACAACGCCCGCTGTGGTGGAAGCGCGGGCCCAATGGTGAAGCGCCCGCCGATCTCTATCTGCAAGGCTACGCCGCAGCCGGATTTATGCGCATCGAGGAACTACAACCTGGCGACGTGATCTTGATGCAGATCGAGGCGGACGTCGCCAACCATTCGGCGATCTATCTGGGCGAGCAGTTGATTCTGCATCATCTGTGGGGCCGCTTGAGCGGCAGGGATATCTGGGGCGGGTATTGGATGAAGCACTCGAGATGTTTCGTGAGACATCAGTCCATGGTGAAACTCTAAAATGGTGCGAGAGATCCGTTTATACGGCGATCTGGGACGCCGATTCGGGCGCGTGCATCGCTACGACGTGAACAGTCCCGGCGAGGCTCTGCGCGCCCTGCGGGCCAATTACGGCCGCAAGTGGGAGCGCTATATGTTCGATCAACGCGATGCGCCTTTTCGCCTGTTGCTCGATGATCAGATCATCGACCTTGAGCGCATGGTACAGCCGATGGGGCCGGAGGTGCTTAAGATCGTGCCCGTGATATGCGGCGGGAAAAACGCTGTATGGGGCATCGTCATCGGCGTGGCTCTTATCGCTCTGGCTGGTCCGATTGGAGGTTTCATTGGTGGGCCTGCCATGCTGGGGTTCGGGGCGGCCACCATAACCTCAGCAATCGCCGCTGTCGGATTGGGTCTGGCGCTTATGGGTGTGTCGCAGCTGCTGTTCAAGCCACCCAAGATTCAGACCACCGAGCCGACGCAGAATCAACCCAGTTACTCGTTTGCCAACGGCGCCGTGAACACCGTCGGCCAGGGCAATCCGGTACCGGTCGGTTACGGGCGCGTCTTTGCCGGTAGTCAGACTATCTCGTTCGGTCTGTTCGCGGAGGACTTCTAGAGCCATGGGCTATCGTGATCTAGAAATCATCGTTGGCGCCAAGGGCGGCGGGCTGTTCGGCGGTGGCGAGTCGGCGCCGCAGCAGCGCACTCCGGTTGAAGATCCTGATTCTGCTCGTTCGCAGCAGCTGGCCCGCGTGTTGGATCTGATTTCCGAGGGCGAGGTGGAAGGACCGGTAGATGTTGCCAATCCGCTCAAATGCGTGTATCTGAACGATACGCCGATCCAGAACCCGGACGGAAGCTACAACTTTCAGGGTGTGACGCTGCAAACTCGCAACGGCACGCAGTCTCAGTCCTATATCAACGGATTTCCGGCGATCGAGACCGAGATCGACGTCGGTCTGTTGGTTGGATCAGCCGCGCCAGTAGTCAAAACGGTGGTCAATGCCGATGTCACAGCGGCGCGTATTACCTTGTCTTTCCCGCAACTAACCAACAGTGACGTAAATACCGGAGACATACACGGCACCAGCGTGTCCTACGCCATCGATCTGCAGAACAATGGCGGAGGGTACGTGATGGAATTGCAGGCTACCGTTAGCGCGAAGGTAACTACGCCGTATCAACGCTCGCATCGCATCCAGCTTACCGGCAACGGGCCGTGGGATATACGCGTGCGCAAACTGACCGCGGATTCCACGCGCGCCACCATGGTCAACAACATGGTGTGGAGTTCCTACACGGAGATCATAGACGGCAAATTCCGTTACCCTAATTCGGCGCTGGTGGCCTTGCAGTTCGACGCCAAGCAACTTTCCAGCGTCCCGCGCCGCGCCTACGACTGGAAGTTGCTGCGCATCAAGGTGCCAGCAAACTATGATCCAATCACGCGCGTGTATAGCGGGGCTTGGGATGGAACCTTCAAGATAGCGTGGAGCGACAACCCTGCCTGGGTGTATTACGACATGGCCACCACGCCGCGCTACGGTCTGGGAGAATTCAATCCAGAGCAACTAAACGATAAATGGGCGCTCTACGCGATCGGGCAATACTGCGACGAGACGGTGAATGACGGCTTCGGCGGGAACGAGCCGCGCATGACGTGCAATATCTATCTGCAAACCGCCGAGGAAGCCTACACGCTGCTGCAGAATCTGGCCTCAATCTTCCGCGGCATGATGTACTGGACCGGCGTGCATCTGACTACGGTCAGCGACCATCCGGGCGATCCTATATATCAATTCAACCAAGCCAATGTCGTTCACGGCAACTTCACTTACCAAGGCAGCAGCCAGAAGGCGCGGCACACGGTAACACTGGTGGCCTGGAACGATCCGGCGGATTTCGGCCGGCAGAAGATAGAGTACGTCGAGGATCAAGCCGGCGTAGCGCGGTATGGCGTAGTCAGCACGCCGATCACCGCTTTCGGTTGCACCTCTCGCGGACAGGCACATAGACTGGGCCTGTGGATGTTATATACCGAGCGCCTGGAAACCGAGACCGTGAGTTTCCAATGCGCTCTTGATGGTGTGTCGGTCTATCCCGGGGCTTTGATCGAGATCCACGACCCTTCCCGCGCCGGTACGCGGGCTGGCGGGCGCATCGTCTCTGCCACCACTACATCGGTGGTGATCGACGCGGGCACCATTATTGGCGATGACGCCGGCGCGCTTCTCACGTGCGTATTGCCGGACGGGACATTGGAAACGCGCTCGATCACGCCTACTACCGGCACAACGCTGGTACCGACGGCTCCGTTTAGTCAGGCCCCGCTCCCAACCGCTATCTGGATCGTTTCATCCGTTAACTTGGTGCCCACCAAGTGGCGCGTGGTGGCCGTGGTGGAGGATGCCGCCAATCTCTACTCTGTCACCGCCCTGTCGCACGACGAGAACAAGTATGCGGCCGTAGACACTGGCGTGATTTTGCAAGGCCCGCCCACGGTCTATTTTCCACCGCGCGAGCAATTAGCCCCCCCTACAGATATCACCTGGACCGAGATTACGGTCGCTACCGCAAAGGGGATAGAACAGCGCCTGGATGTATCTTGGACAGCGCCGACGGACGCAGCGCAAACTGTGGCCGGCTACATCCTAGAGTGGCAATTTCAATACGGCATCGTCTATCGCACAACGCAGATCAACGGCACTCTCTACGAATTGCCGTCTAGCCCCGGTAGTTATGTCGGGCGCGTGTATGCAGTGGGCAAGCGTGGCGGAATATCTCCAGCGGCTAGCAGCACATATACCGTGCGCGACAAGGCGCCTATTGGTCAGCCCGTGATCAGCGGGCTGGAATTGTTCGGGCAGGATAATGACACTATCTTTGACGGTCCAGACGCCATATTTGCGTGGCGCTATAACGCTGTTGTCACGAGTTACGACCTTGGCAGCGAACCTCAAGGCGCAAGCAGCGGGTCGATGGATCCGATTTTCCTGGACTTCGAGATCCGCATCTATGACGTGACGAGCGGCGCCGTAGTGCGCGTAGAACACACGACCGATCCGCATTGGACCTACACCCTGGTGGAAAACGCGCACGACGGACACGGAGCTCCGCGGCGCACCTTCACCATTGGCGTGGCGATGCGCGATCGCTACGCGCGCGTGAGTAGCGAAGCACGCCTTACGGTGAGCAATCCGATGCCGTTGGCACCAAGCGACGTGCTGATCCACGATGGTTTCGGCATGCTTAACGGAAGCTATACAGCGTTTGGCGGGCAGGACTATGTTGGCGTGGTGATCTATATCAGCGTCAACAGCGGATTCACACCAGACGTGAGCAATGAAGGGTGGCGCGGCAGCGATACCGACTTCGTCATTTCCGGACTAGCGCCTCAGCAGCCGTACTTTCTAAGATTCGCCTCGGAAGATGTATTCGGCGTCGGCGCACCGGGTGCCGCTGAGTACACGGGCACACCGGCGTCCAGCACGCAGACGGCGTCCGATCTCATGGCTGGGATGAACGAGATCCTGTCCGGGACCAACGCGCAGGACAAACTAATCTTCTCCACTACCGCGTTCGCTATCCAAGATCCCAACGATGTTACGCACTTCCCGCTCGGCGTGGTTGATATGGGGGGCGGCGCGTTTGCTGTTGGCATCAACGCAGATGTGGTGATCAACGGCGATGTGTCGATCGCTAATCTTACGACCGGTGCTCTGGCGAGCGATGTCCAGATGACGCTGGGCGGTACTATCATCATCGATGGCAACGGCGCGATCAGCGTATACAAGGGGCCCGGCGCGAATCAAGATTATGTGCTGCTCACGGCCGGCGACATCATGTTTCGCAAGTACATCGCCGCTCTATCCAGTTATGTCACCTACAATCATCTGCGCCGGATGGAGTTCGGCACGGCCGCGAGTGGCTCGACTGTGGCAATTCCGGGCTATTGGGAACAACAGCCGTTGATCACGGTAAATCCGGCAGCGATGCCTGTATACAAGTCTGGCACGATGAGCGCGCAGGATCAGAGCGTCGTGTTTGGCTCCACAAACGTGAGACAGATTACTGGCGTCGCCAACCGCTGGCAGTTCGATGTCGTGGCCGTGCTGCAACTTACCGCCAATACCGGATCGCAAACGATGGGCGCCAGCAGCGGCGACACCTCCTCGAACGCTTTCGATGTCGCAACCTTCACCACGCCGGGCAACTGCCTGCGCATTACGCCAAATCTGCGGGCGCGCAGCAAACGAGGCAACGGTTCCGGGCAGTATTTCCACCGCATGTATCGTTGGACGCTGTATTGGAAGACGGCCGGCGGCCCGACCTGGACCGGCAGCCAGGTCAGCGCTTGGATCGATCTGTCGGAAGTGCTGGACGCTTTCACGGCCGCCGGAGCAGTAGTCAATTTCCCATCGGCGGGCACTTGGGATTGCAGACTAGGGATCGAGACGGCGGACAAAGACGGCACGTTGTTCGGCGCGGTTGAGTATCAATACTCCAATCAGACGCTGACCGATTCGCAAGCGCGGACCATCGCCACCGTTTCGGTCAGCGGCGTTAATCAGAACACAGTCAACGCAGGCGGTGGCGGTTTCCCAGCAAACCCATTCGACGGTAGCTGGGAAATCTACCAGATCGTATATAACTATACATACGACCTGATAGTGACTTCAAATTTTACAGATGCCAACGGAAGATATGAGGGCAACATGAGCGCATCGCTGAGCGCGCGCAACGTGTTGCGCGACCAGATCGTATACCAAACCAATAGCGCCACGTTCTTGCCAAGCAAGATCGGCGTCGGCGCATCGTACACATATCAGGGCAGTTTCCTGGCGCACTCGGCCACGCCGTGGAGCGCTACGGTGTTCGCCCAGAGCTTGCGCCAGGTCGGAGCGGCTAGCGCCACTACAAGCATCCGTGCCAATGCAACCGCCACCCTTTACGTGCGGAAACCTGCCTCCACTAGTACAACTCCGGTCAATACCGGAGTCATCGATTCATACGCATTCGACTTGTCAGGCGCTTCGGTGCCGCTGTTGACCGGATCGGCGAATTGGACTGCGATAGGTCGATGATCGAATATAAGGAGATGGAAGCGTGAGCCAATATCAGACAGGCACCGTGCAAGTGACCAACGGGAACACCGCAGTGGTGGGCACGGGTACCGTCTGGCAGGGCGTAGTCCATGCTGGCGACATCTTTACCATACTGGGCAGTAACGTCTGGTATGAGGTGGCCGCCGATGCCCCTAGCAATACCAGCCTTGCGTTGAGCGCCAACTATGGCGGCACCAGCGGCAGCGGCAACGCATACGTCATCACAAACAGTTTCACTCCGAATATGGGTATTCCATACATCGAGCAGGGCGATGTGGAGACGGCCTCACTATTCAAGCGGGCTATGCTTTACTGCGAAAGTTTCATGTCCGGGCGCCTGCAGAAGTCTGTCGCCGGCAATCAAAACGTGACGCTTACTGCGGCCGAATGCCGCAATCGCAAGCTCCAGTTCAACGGGGTGATAACCGGCAACCTCGCCGTCATTGTTCCGACGAAGGAACGCGGCTGGATGGTCTTTAACAACACCACTGGCGCTTTTACTCTAACGGTAAAGACTGCGGCCGGTACTGGGATCGTGATCGGGACCGGAAAGCACGCTCAAATCGCCTGTGACACCGTCAACGTAATCAGGGAACAGGCGGATGTATGACTCCCGAATGGTTGGCAGCGATGGCTGTGGGCGGAGCCGACAAGGAGACGGTCTTTGCCGTTCTCAAGTCCTACGCCATCCCGTTGTTGGTCGAAATCACGGTTGTGGTGTTCTTTGGCGGGTACATCCTGACACAACGCTTGGAGGAGCGAATAACGGGTCACGTAACGCTCGTCGACGCGAAGATCAACGCCGAGCATTCGCAGATGAAATTGGAAATTGATCGCGTGAGATCGGAACAGACGCTCTTGTTACAAGACGTGCAGAGGCAATTGAACGAGCGGGCGGCGATCGATGCCGAGAGCCTGGCGGATCGAATGGCGATCAGGAAAGGGATCTCGGATCTGAAGATCGATCTTCTGACCCATGACAGGCGATTTCCAAAGCCGAGTGGAAGCGGGAAGGACTAAGGGCCGTGGCACTGAAACGAGTGGACAATCATGGGACTGCTCAACCGCGACCGCTAAATAATCCGGCGCAGGCTGCCGATATCGACGCGCAGGCGATTGACATCGGCGACATTTCGCGCGAGCTCGCGATCTGGTGCTTTCTCAACGGGAAAGCGCTGCGCGAGTGCGCGCTCTGGTGCGAGGACCCGCGGGCGACGCAGACCTGGGTGCATTTCCAGTCGCTGCCGCCCAAGAGCGGCGCCAGGTTCTTCATCCCCAGCCCGGAGTGGGCCAAGAAGCTGATGAACGAGCCGCTCTCCGTCGAGTCGATCCGGCGCTGGGCGGCGCCGGCGGCGCAGGAACCTTAGTGTTGAGGGCACCATGATACGCACGCGTTTCATAGTCGATCGAGTGATCCGAGAAGTGAAAGCGCCGGCAGCGGAGACGCAGACCGTTGTGCTCAAGCCGACGCAGGGACCGGGCGAGATCCAACTATCGACCACGCAGGCCGACGTCGCCGATCAGTTCGTGCTCGGGGCCACCTACACTGTGGAATTCACCAAGGAATAGCCTCTCTCTTCTCTCCCGTGCTTTCCCTATGCCGTAATTGTGACGTGACTGGCCTTTTTTGCCCCTGTTTGTGCCTGCAAGTGCCTGGTTTTGTTGGTGGGCGGTACTGGGCTCGAACCAGTGACCCCTGCCGTGTGAGGACAGTTCTCTACCACTGAACTAACCGCCCAATCAATGACTTAGCGTTATTCCCGAAAAATCATATGGCGTAGGCTGTGACGTAACTTCACGCCCTTCGCCTCCTCTGCATCGCATTCCCCGCGTACTGTGCCAGGTGCCCAGGCGCCAGGTGTGCGTAGCGCATCACCATGCTAAGCGTCTTCCATCCCCCGAGCTTCTGCAGCACCTCCAGGGGCGTTCCTGCGGCCACGTGCCAGCTCGCCCACGTGTGCCGCAAATCGTGCCACCTGAACCCCTCCAGGCCCGCCGCCTTGAGTGCCCGATACCACTGCCGATTGCTCGCCTTATAGATCGGCACGCCGTCCAGGGCAAACACCCAAGTCGCGTCCTGTCCCTCTCTCTCACGTAGCACTTCAATCGCGTCGTCGTTCAGCGGCACCCCGATCGCGTCCCCCGCCTTCGCCTCGTCAGCGTGGATCCACGTCACGCGTCGATCCATGTCCACCTCTGCCCATTCCAGATTGAGCACGTTATTTTCTCGCAACCCGGTGGCCAGGGCAAAACACGCCATCTGCTCGAGATAGGGCGGCAGGTGCCTGCGCAAGCGCTGCCATTCGTCGTGCGTCAACCACCGGATGCGCCCCCGCGGCTCCTGGCGACGTCGCAAATCCGGCAGCGTTGCCAGCCAGTCTCGACGCTGGGCCCGGCGCAGAATTGCCAGGATGAGGGTGACGTAGCGATTGTAGGAACCAGGGGTGTTGTTCTTGGCCTGCAGCACCGTCTCCAGATAGTCGACGGTGAGTTCCACCAGCTGGCGATCGCCGAACTGCTGTATCAGCCACCGGAGGCGGTAGAGGTCTTCCCTCTGCCGCGGCCGGTCGTCGGTCCAGAGCTTGGCGGCGGCTCGGAAGGTGGCTTGAACGGCAGGACTTTCGCCGAGCCTCGCCTGCCGCCAGAGTTGCGCGCGTCTTTGGTCGTGGTATTGCTGCGCCGCGCCCCGATCATGAGTTCCAGTTGATTCCCGAAGTCGGGGCAGTCCGCGTATCCCGATATCGACGTACCAGATGACACCGACGCGATAGAGCGACACGCTGGCTCCCGTGGCCCTTGCAGCGAAATGAGATACGCGTTCAGGTCTTCTAGCCTGAACACCCAGGATCTTCCCGGCTTCGCCCCCTTCACGATGTTAGCGGCAGCGCGTTCGCGCAGCGTCTCCGGATGCATATGCAGATACGCCGCTGCCTGATGGAGCGTCAGTGTCTCATTATAGCCGCTTCCGGTCAATTCCAATGGTTCCTGATACCCATGCACCATGCATAGGTGCACCAGACGGATACGGCCAGCATGCCCCACTGGTGATTGTCGATCGTGGCGTACACCCAGAACGGCTGGCCCATCAGCCCGAGCAGATACCCCAACAGGCGCCAGCTCTGTTCCTTTCTCGCGACCAGCCAGATGGCGCTGCAGCTGAAGAAGGCGATGCCGAGCTGCGCGATCAATCACCCCTCCTTATCGAATTGGCGGATGGCTTCAATACACATCTCCGCAGTAGGCCAGGTGCTTCCCAATCGCACCGGTCCGGCTAACTTCTGTATAGCCTTCACGCATCTTTCGTTCTCCAGCGCCACGGCTTCGGCGATGGCGGCGATGACGGTAAGCTCTGATACCGAGCTAATCTCGGCTTGGCAGTGCTTTCGCGCAATCTCTTTCATCTTTTCATCGGTCATCGCTCGCCTGCTCTATCATCCTATCCGCCCACGCGATCACCTCGAACACGCACCGGCGCATGCGTTGAGATATCTCGATCGCGTCCTCGCGCCGCCCTTCCTGGAGTGCCCTGGATAGCGGGTCGATGTCGTTGCGCAGCTGTACCATCGGCACGCTGTAGTCAGTCGGCATCGCCTGCTCTCTCCATAAAAATGGGTGGGACTCCAACCCGCCTGTCGCGTTCCGACTCTTTCACACACGTTTGCCCGGCGGTTTAGTGTTGCTCTCACTGGGCGCCTGAGAGCGCGGGCGAAGTCCCATTGATTGGCCGGCGAGCTCGACGCGCTGAAATGATCTGCGCCAGCCGGCGGCGTCCTGTTGCAGAGCGCATTAGACGATCGAATGACGTGCACGAGCTGCACAGCGTATGCGCTTTATCGGACCAGCTGCAGCCCTGTTCGCAGGCACGAGAATCCGTGCAGCGACACCAGCGACAGCGCCCTCGCTTCAATGCAATCTCGATCAATACAATGCCGTCCGGCACCGGCTTGCCCTTCCTCCAAATCTGCCGAGCGATTTCGCGTTGCTTCATGTCGCCACCTCCGCCATCTTCTGTTCGTCCAGCTTCAGCGCCCCGTCCTCCAACCAATGCGCCTCCATCGTCTCCGGCAGGCCCTTCGGCAACGCTTTCAGCGTTCCCAGCATGATGGCCGTGTCGATCTCGCCGGCTCCCGCCAGCGCATCGAGCAACGCGATCAGCCGCACGCGGTTCGGGATGTCGCAGATGTCGATCTCGTCGAGTAGCAGGAAGCGGAAGCCGGACAAGTGAGTTATTGCCTCGGCCAGCAGGACGTCGGCTCTAAACCTGGCTGAGCGGCTGAGTAAGCCATACGATCGCCCGTCGATCAGAATCCGCATGTCGTCCGCCACCAGAGGCTGCCGCCAGCCGGCCAGGCCAGACGTATGGCGCAAGCGGGCGTTGAACGGCGCCAGCGTCTCGCTGAGCAATTCTCCCGGCACGCCTGATGGTCCCAGACAGGCGGCTAGGCGCACCCACTGCAGCACGTCCTGGTGCGCCCGGGCGGCCTTCGCGGTAGTCTGCTCGGCCTGATCGAGTGCCTGTTGTCGATTGTCCTGCGCGTTCAGCTGCGCCCGCGCGGCCTTGGCGTAGTCCATGGCTTCGGCGAGCCGGCTCTGCAGGTCCGGCAGATCCATCGGGTCGGGTTGCTCGGCCGCTTCCATCTCAGCCAACCGCCGCGCCGCGGCATCCGTGTCGTCGACTTGACGCTGCCGGTCCTTGGCCGCGCTCTCCAGCACCTTCAGCCCGCGTTCGAGCGCCGGCAGATCGATATATTCCGGCGGCGGCTCCGGGGCGATGTCCAGCTCCTCGTTGTGGTCCTCGACGTGCGGCACCAGCTTGGCGTCGATCAATTCAAGCACGACGCCGCACTCCGGACACGGATACGTGGTGACCACCGGCCGGACCCCGGCCCGGTATAGGCGCGAGGCTTCCTCGTAGGCGGCGGCGATCCCGCGAGCGCGTTCGACCTTGGCCTGGTGTTCTTTCAATTGCTGCTCTGCCGCATTGCGCGCCTCGCTCGCTCGAGCGTGTTGTCTGGCCTGCTGTCGTAACACGTTCATGAGAGCTAGGTTGGCCCGGTGCGTGTCGATCTTCTCACGGGCCGCGCCGATGGCCTGGTTCAGCTCGGCCACCTTGAGCTCGGCCGCCTGCACTTGATCCAAATCAACCCGTTCACCCGGCACCACTGGCGGTACCGGCGCGCGCCAGTCGGCCGACTGCCTGGAACCCCAGATGTCGCCGGTGACTTGCTTGAAAGCGCCCCTGGACTCCGTGGCATAACGCTGCGCCTCGCGTTCAGCCGCAGGGAACCCCTCGCGAAACGTCAGCAACAAGATGACGCGCGTCTTGGCGTCGTCGCAATCGTGGGCCTTCAGGCGCTCGGCGATCTCCTCGCGGGTGACTGGGCGGCCAGTGAGCTTGAATAGAAACGCACGCCGCTCGTCGTCGGCCATGGCGGCGAAGCGGTGCGGTGAGAGCACGGCTTCGACAAACGCCGCATCGATCGCCGCGCCCTGCGCCCATGCGCCAGTCGTCTTGATCGAGGTGCCGATGGTGGCCGCGAATAGGCCGGCGTCGCTGTGCAACTCCACGCTGGCACCCTTGGCGCCGTCGCGGATCAGTTGCGCGGCGTCCTTTTTCAAGTTGATGCGCCCAAGATCGCCGAGCATTGCCAACCTTACGCCATCTGCAACGCTGCTCTTGCCCGCTTCATTGTCACCGAACAGCCCGATCACCGGCGTTCTCAGCTGCACATCGATCTGCTTGATGCGCAGGAAGTTGGTGATCTTCAGGCGGTTGAGTTTCATATTTTTCTCAGTAGCGTCGGTATGCCAGTCTTCCACCATGCCCTGCGAAACCGGCCGAACCGACCACAGCCGCAGATCGGGCAGCTATCAATGCTCATTACGTGTTATCTCCACCTTTGCGTTGATTACTTCCAGCAGAGCGCCGTCAGGCAATCCAAGCAAACGCCTGACTTGCCTGTCGATAGAATCCGCTACACGTTCGATCGATTGCAGATCGGTGACGGTTTCCTGCGTCCCCAGATCGATAACTTTGTCCACGGTTTCACTCCACTTGCATCGTCGTCGACACCTTCGCCGCTTCGGTTTTCACTTCCGCTTTTTCTTCTGTCTTGGTGTTCGTCTCCGCCTGTTGCTGAGGCGTCTCCTCGTCCACCGCCGGCGTCCATGTGCCCTCGATAGCGTCCTGCACGGTCATGCCCTGGCTGCCCCGGTCTGCTGCATCGTTCAGCGCCATTGCCGTCGCCAACTCGGCCGAGCATGGCATGTACTTAAGCACTTGCAGCAGCACGACCTTGCGCGCGTACATCTCCCAGTTCTCGTAGGAATAGTGTTTCTTGCCGACTTTGTTGTATCGATCGCGATGGGCCATAACGCGAGCGTTCGACCACACCTCCACATGGGGCCAATCCGCTTCTTTCACCCAGCCCACCGCGTAGGTATAGAGCATCTTGTTCGGGTTGCTCTCGCCACAGGGCTTGTGTTTTACGAACGGGCGATCGCCCAGACCGTAGTCGAATTCATCACCAGCGAATACAGCCTTCGCCCACGCGCTGCCCTGACCGGAGCGGTTCATGAGATCCATCAGTCCTTTCCAGCCAGGAATGAACTGACATTCGGTGCCGTAGGGCACCAGATAGGAACGGCCGAGCGTGTCCGGCTCGAGGCCCAACTGCGACGCCTGGATCACTGCCGCAAAGACGCTGCGCGGGTCACACTGAGCCAGTTTAGGCGTGCGCCGGAAGGCAGTGAGAGCGATACGCGCCATGCGCTCGCCGTTCAGATGCTGCGGCAAGGCGCGCACGATCTCCCCTTTGAATGATTCCAGCATCTGCGGGAAGGTCTGTTTGCGCGCAGGTGCGCCTGGGGCAGCGGTGGCCACGGATTTTAAATCTTGGCTCATGTTTTCTTTCCTCTCGGTAGGTTGTAGCTGAAAAACTCGTTCTGCTTAGTGACCGCCACCGCCACGTCAGGAAACTCCTCGCGCAGCTTGTCGGCGTCGATGCGGTTCTGTTTCTGATAGCTGACGGTGAGCGCGGTTTGCCCATCAATGTAGACGACGTGCTTGGGCGTTTTGCTGGGAGTGGAGACTACGTCGGCGCCGAGCACGCGCACGCCGATCTGAAAACGCAGCTCCTCGTCTCGTTCCCTGCAGCTCTTGGCGGCGTGCCGGGTCAGCTTCAACTCCTGCACCAGCCCCTCAAGCTCCGGATCGGCATCGATGATAGTGTCGACCTCGCGTCGGAATAGGGTGCGTATGACGTCTTCCAGTCGGATCGGTGGCGGTGGGTCATTGGCCATTACGTGGTCGTACCAGAATGCGCATGCCTTCTCCCGCATGCCGTGAATCGTCTCCGCGTCCGCTCGTATGTGATACAGGCACAGGTTGTCGACGCCGATCAGCGCGGCCACGATGCAGTGCTTTCGATTGGTGATGCCGAGACCCCACATTACTTGCGCCGCATATTGAACAGGAACGTCGCTCGAGCCGTCCTCGCCGAATTGTTCGGCGGCAAAGTGGTGGACGGTTTTGACTTCGACATTGACGATCTCGCCCACGGGCAAATCTTCCAACTGCGGGAATTGCGCTTGCAGTTTGGGCGTCACCGCGATTTCGGCATCGATCTCGGCGCTCATCCATGGATGGAAGTGATCGTAATAGCGGTTTTGATGGCCAGGCTCGCTGCGCTTGACCAGTTGCACCCGATGCTCGTCGACCAGCATTTGCAAAACGATCGGTTCCAAAAGTTTTCCGCGCCGAAAGAGCTTCGCCTGTTCGCGGGAAATCTCGTCCTCCGATGGATCTAGTTGACCAGTCTTCGCGAGAAAAACTTTGAGAGGCGAGCCTCCAAATGAGGACAGGCCCAGGATGCTGGAAATATCTGACCCGCCAAGCCAGTGCGATCTATCGCTAGGGTCGATCGTGCTCATATGTGTTTATGAGGCTGTCAATGCAGTGAAGATGAAAACGATGATTAGAACGGCAGCAAAGACAACGTCGATCCAGTCCATATCTTTCACGAAGGAATTTTCTATTGTGGGCCGGCGTCGATATATTCCTGGACGCGCGAGGACAATCTAAAGCGCGTCTCCTCGGGTATGTGAGACTCACGGGAGAAACGATCCGGCTCTTTCGCAAGACATGACGCGATGGCCACGCGCACCTCGCGAGGCCGCATCAACCATGCGCGCATCCAGCGTCTTTGATTAGCAATGCTGCCAGGGAACACGCGGCGAGCAGCGCGCCTGAGATCCCAAGCGGATACGATGATAACGCCACATACACGCAGATCGGAACGTCTAGTCATGACAGCTTCTCCTATGAAACGGATGCGAAAAACCCGAGTAGCCGGCCAACTGTACCGGGTGCTCCAACAGCATATGCCAGCGCAGGCCAGACCAGAACCAGAAGCGGCGTTTGCAGCGGTGACACTGATAGCGGCGGCTCATGAGTCGCCTTCGGTTGCGGGAGGGTTGGACTTCTCCCGCCGCGCTTTGATCTCGGAAAAGACGGCGCGAGGCTGACAGCAGTTGTAAGTGAAGTTCGCTGGGTGATGCCAGGTGTCTGACCATCTCCACCGCCAGCCGAAGTCGGCGCCGCAGTAAGCGCAGGCCGATCGCTCGGTAAAAAGCGCAATGATCCAGTTCACAGCCGCCTCTTCTCCGCCGGAAAGTACACGCACCGATACGCCTGCCCGTCCGGCGTCAACGCCGCACCGGCTAGAGAGCGCCCGCGTTGATCGTGCTCCGGGCACTCGGAGCGTTGGCCAACAGTGTCCATATTGCTGACGCGCAGCTGCGAGTGCTCCTGGATCGCGAGCATGAGCAATGCTCCGATCATGCCGGCCAGGAACCATTGCCAGAGGGGCGTGCTTTCGGGATGGCGTTGTGCTGTGAACATGTTCAGGCCTGCGAATGGGGATTGACGCTGAGAATTAGAACATCGCAAGTAATGGGGCCGTTAACTATCCTTCGCATTACTATGCGCGCTGCGTCCAACGCATCGATCGCTTCGACAATTATTTCCTGAGCGAGGATCTTCTCGCCGAAGCTGCTGGCCCAGTAATTGACGGCGTAATGCGCTGGTGATGCTGGTCTTGCGGACATCTTGTTTCCTCTATGCTTCGCTGCCGTTAGAATCGAATTGAGCGTAAGTTGCCGTAATTGCGAAAAATGACAGTGCGGCGTACCAAGTCATTGTGGCTCCGGCAATGGCCCTACGTTGGGCTCGTCCCACCAGCTCTGAATGATAGTTCCGGTGCCGTCGTCGTGCTCTACCAGATAATCGTTTTGCATACTAGCGTACTCGCCTCGCCCGATGATGCGGCCGGTGTTAGCGGAGTTGTTATGTTTGATGGTGTCTCCGATTTCGTAGGCGAACGCCGTGACGCCAGGGTCGCCCTCGCCAGGTAGCTTAACGCCACCGCCGCCCTGATTTATTTCATCTGAACTTAGTTGATCCTCGTTCCACCATTCCTGAATCGTGCCTCCCTCACCATCATCGCGCTCGATCAAGTATTCGTTGGTGTTCGCATCGTATTCGGCGCGGCCGACGACTGTTCCGGTCGGCACGGCAGAATCCCGAGGATCATCAGCGACGTTAACGATATCTCCGAATGAGTAGGCGAATGGCATGGCCCTATCCTTCCTGTTTCTTCTGTGGAGGGGCGTGCGGCGGCCTCTGAGTCGGCGTGTCCCGTTCGGTCGCGTCGGTCTGCGCGATCCCGAGCAGCAGTTGCGCTGATTCGTGCAGGCGTTTTTCTTCCGCCGCCAGATCGCCGATGGAGTGGCGCGCGAAAGCGGACCACTGTTCGCGGTGGTATGCCGCGGCGGCTTCGAGGATCTCCATTAGATCCTGTAGTTGGCGGCGATCGAGTTTCACTTGCGTTCACCCAATTCGATGACGAGTTTATTGCATCGCCCGCAGGTTATCTTCTGTGGATCGGTGCTCAGATCATCGTAAAACCGTTCGCCAGTAAACGATGCTCCGCATAGGGGCTTGTAGGCGGTCAAGCTAAATTGCTTGGTAAACCAGTTGTTGGCCAAGCGGCCGTAAGCGTGGGTGTGTTTCATGACCACCCCCGCCCCCGTAGCACTCGACCATCCGGCTCTAGATGTTGTTCAAGCCGTTTGAAAATCTGAAAGGCCCGGTCGTACTTCGCGCGCTGATCCTCCGGCTGGCGATCCGGATGCAGGCATCCAAGCACCAGTTTGAATTCTTCCTTGGTCATCCACTGATCGAGCGTCTTCTCACGGATGGCCAGTTGTCCGTGTTCTATATTCATCTTCGTTTGGCGCTCGTTCAAATACTCCTGTTGGAGCTTGAAACGTTCATCGACTTTGGCTTTGATGCCTTTCTCAATGCCGTTCTCAAGGTCATACTGATAACGCACTTGCATAGCGGCGTGGTCTTTTGCTACCAAGCGTTCAAACTTGGCTTTTGCCGATTCTGGGAACGTTGCCACCTCTGCCTGCACTTCCGAATGCGCGCGCTCCGCTGCAGCTAGGGCTGCTGTCGGGTTGAGTTTATCGGCGCGACGCCGCACGGCGGCGGCGATCTCTCGGGCCTCCTCGCTATCCAGTACGACGCTTTTCGGGATCTCGTGTCCTAGTTCAGCTTCGATCTTGGCCTTCTGGTTAATGAGCGTTTTGCTCGCGCAGCCCTTCGGCATCATCCCGCCGAGATGATGCTGTACAGCCACAGTCCACCCAACAGTCGTCGGTGTGGGCGGAGCCGGGTCTGGTTTCCTCGTTATCGCCCAGTCATAGCCGGCCTTACGGCAGGCTTTGCGGATGTCATCTGGCCGGTTCAAACCTGTCTTATGGAGGTCCGTAAGACAGAACTGAAGCCATTGTTCGGCCAGCCACATAGCATCGCTGCGCACGCCGGGTGTAGTTGCCGGTGCGACATCGAGTCCGTTCTCGGTAATCCACCGACCGAATTCTTTGTTGTTTGGCATCTTGGCGCGGGCCTCCAGAAGCTCGGCGCCGTACTCTCGCCAATCTTCTCGTGTCCGCTTAGCGGACTCGCCGCTGGCGGCCTCGGCCTGAACAATCCGCTGCAGGGCAGCGAGCGCTTTAGATGCGCCGAAATCGATGACGTTATTCAATTGTGCACTCACGATCGCCTCCTAAAAAAAGCTGGCCGCCAGAATTGACGGCCAGCAACTCTCAGTTACTCCGATGCCCTTTGATCGGTCACTCGCTTGCTCAGTGCCGTGATCTTCCAGGCTTTGTCCAACTCATAGCGCTCGCGCAGCACGTTCTTGAACTGATCGCCCAACTGTTTCTTGTTGAGCTTGAACGCCTCCAGCCGATTGCCGTTGGCATGATCGTAGGCGATGATGATGTCGATCGACGCCGCGATATCCATGACCTTGTGGCCACACTTTCCGCCATTGACTATGTACGGTGCGATATCTTTGAAAATCTGGTCATTGCTGATCGCATCGCGGATAACGTGGCGCACGTTCTTACTGGCCTTCGGATCTTGAATCTCGCTGTAAAGCGGTAGGTTAGATGGTAGAGCTGTTGACATAATTACCTCGTTGGAATTTGCCGCAGTGATCGTGCGCGGCGCACGTCGGCGCTCAATTGCACCCGGTAGTAGGCTGTTTGATCTAACCCACTGCCGGCTGCAACGCTGCAGACCCGTCCTAAGTTTCACTTGCGCCTCGCCTTGTACGGCCGCACCTTTTCGCCCAAATAGACCGCGCCCAAAAGCGCGCGCACCGGCTTCGGTACCGCGCGGTCGCCACGCTCGAAGCGAGAGCCGCCAGACTGGGTGACGTGCACGCGTCCCCAGAAGTCGGATTGATTGAGGGCAAGGCCTTTGCGCAGCTCCAGCACGTTCAGTTTTTTGGTTGCCAACGTCGTCTCCTCCAAAAATGCTTATGACGTGACGAAGTCTAGCCGCACCCGGCTAGACATGTCAAGCACAATCGTGCTAACGATGGACGAAAAGAAACAGCGGAAGAGGATTCCGCCGTCGATTCTAGGTGTTAGCGCTTAGGCCCAATAGCAACCGGCGCATCGGGCTTCTTGCCGTTGGCCCGCATTGCTGCAGTATCTGGCGCTGCAGCGCAATGGAATGACGTTGGCAGGCCAGGCGGGTGAGTCGTGATGATGGGCGGCAGCCGATCGTAACAGGAGCAGGATTGCGTCCCGATCCTCGATCCCACACTCTCGAAAATAGGCTACGAGCTGCTGCTCCTGCTGTTCCCGCAGTTCAACTAGTGCGTCGGTCCTCCCGGCGTCGCTCACCATGCGCGACTTCCTCAGCGTCTGCGTATTGTTTTTGATCGGCCTGTTCTTCTTCTAGTGCCAGACGCAGGGCCATTTCCATCACGCGCCTCGTCGGCGCGGTAGCGCTATTCCATAGTCGCAGCCAATCCATGCAGCGCTTTCTGGTTTCGATCTCCGCATGGGGTAGCAGCGCTTGCCACGGCTCGAGCCCGAAGGCGTGAGCCACGCCAGCTATTGTGCTCAAACGCGGGTCCACGTCAAGGTTGGTGAGATTTTCCAGGCTGCGCTGCGGAATTTTGCGGCGGTGCGCTTCGCCGTTGACGCTCAATCCTTTACCCCCGATCAGCTCGTTGAGGTTGTCGGCCAGGGCCTTACGGCTTTTCTGATAGCTCTTTTCGTTCATAGGCTTGGCACTCTACGCGGGCCTTCTAGCCAGGTGCTGCGAAAATTCCACTTGCGTGCTTAGCACGGTTCGGCTAATAATTGTTCCATGACTGAAAAAACCATGATCGAGTACGTCCGGGTGCGCCTGGACTACGTGAAGGAATGCCTGGAGATCGCCCGCCAAGGCCGTCAGCTGACCGTCGTGGCCAACGAGTCCGGCGTGCCGTATTGGACGCTGGTCAAGTATGTTCAGGGCGTGCATCAGGATCCGTCGCTACCTACGGCCCAAAAGTTGTACGACTATTTCCGCTCGATCGAGAAGAAGCGAGCGGGCAGACAGAAACGGGTCGCTGCCTAGCGAATAGTTAGCGCCAGGTGGGTCCGTCCACGCGAGTCAATTGATCATTGGAGCATTGTTGAACCAGCTCGATCTCGCCATCCGCGGCTCCATGCAAGAGGTGGATATTGCGGCGGTGCGCCGGCAACCGAGCATGCACAAGGCGGTCGGGTTGTGCGTGGATCTCGCCGGTTTCAAGAACGATAAGGATTTCTGCCGCCGGATGGATATCGATCCCGGCGTTTGGGCCCGCATCAAATCCGGCGAGGCCCACTTCCCTTCTGATCGCTTCGCCGATCTGTTCGACCTATGTGGCAACGAGGTGCCGCTGATCTGGTTGGCGGATCGACGCGGGTACGAATTGGTCAGGCTTGAGTCGGAGTTGGAACGCGAGCTTCGACTATCCAAGGAACAGAACGCGCGGCTAGCGGCCGAGAATGAATTGCTGCGCGGGATGATGCGGAGGGAGAAGGCGTGAACGCACATCCAGTGGCCAACATCTTCCCGTCGATGATGGAGACGGAGTACGCAGCGCTCAAGGCGGACATTGCCGCAAACGGGCAGCGAGAACGGATCTGGACCTGGCGCGGCATGACGCTCGATGGAAGGCACCGAGAGCGTGCTTGTGAAGAGTTGGGCATTCCGGTTAAGGCTCAAGTCTTCGAGGGCACAGAGGCGGATCTGGTCCCGTTTGTTATATCTGCCAATCTGCACCGGAGGCATCTGAACGAAAGCCAGCGCGCGGTTGTGGCGGCTAGGATTGCGACCCTATACGCCTCGGAGGACGACGACGAAATGCAATTGATGCAGGGCAGACTCGCTGGGTTGTGAACTATGCCCAACCGCATCATCCGTGACTCGCTGCTCGACTCGGATCGCTGGATCGAACTGCACGACAACACTGCACGCGTTTGCTACATCGTCCTGCTGCTGTCGATAGACGATGTCGGAAACATGGAGGCTAGCCCTCCCCGGCTCCGCCGGCTCTGGAGCGCCTACGGCCTCGATACCGACGCCAAGGTATCCGCAGTGCTCGAAACTTTGGTCGGTTGCGATCTCATTCGAGTTTACAACTCGCACGACAAGCGGCACATCCACGTTCCGCGATTTAGACAGATTCTACGGCATGTCAAACGAAGGGTATGCGGATCACCATGGGATGACGCCGAAAAGATTCAAGCAGTTGCAGAAAAAACGCTACGCGAACGCGATGCTGACGCGCAGCGAACGCCTATCGAACGCCTAGCTAGCGCTATGCCGATAGTCGATATTTCGACTAATGAAAATATACAAGGACTTGCCAAAAAAACGCTACGCGAACGCACAGCGAACGCTACGCGCCCGCTTGCTGAAGTGAAGAGAAGTGAAGTGAAGTTGAATCGAAGAGAATCGAATCGAAGTGAAGTTGAATCGAATCAAAACCAGGCTCCCTCTCCAGTCAAGACCGGACGCGATGCCGTCGCAATCGCCCGAGCACTCGAACAAAAATTCAAAACCGGGAAATAAATTTCCAAGGTGAACTTCAAAACCAGCATCAGCGCCGTACCCGAGAACAGATCCGGGAAGGTGGTAAAGGTCGACGGCCAGATCGTTGATCTTGGCTGCCCATTCAACGACCACGGTGCTCGATGTGGCGCACGCGGAACCATCAGCCAATCCACTAACGGGCTCGGCCCATGGTATTGCCGCGATCATGCCTGGGTAATTCTTGGAGATGAACGCGACCAACGAACGTTGCCAATGGCGGAGATAGGCCAAGAGCCGATCACGATCGAAGCCAAGGGAGACGGGCTGGACTGGGCGCGGCGGATCCTGGCGAGGCTGGAGGTTGGAGAGCGGGTTGGTGTGTATGCTGATCGACTGGCGAGAGAAGCGCTGGCGTTTGTGGTGGTGATTCGACAGCCAGGCGAGGAGGGCTGATGGCCAGCCCGACTGAACTGAGCCTGCGGCTGCTGCGCAAACAAGGGTTTTTTTGCGAGATCACCGAAAAGAACATGCGCATACCGCCGAAGGAACCTGGCCGCGAGCCGCTGGTGTACAAGGTCGATCTGTTCGGCTTCATCGACATCCTGGCGATCAAGCCCGGCATAACGCTGGCGGTGCAGACCACCAGCGCATCGAACGTGGCGGCACGCATTGCCAAGATCACGGCACTCGGCGAATTCGATCACGTCAAACGCGCCGGCTGGATTGTCTATGTGCACGGATGGCATGGCAAACGCATGGAGGACGGATTGCGCATGATCGACATGACGAACATGGCCACGAGCTGGTCATCGATCGTCAAGCGCGGCGGGCGCAATCGCAAGACGCCAAGGAGGCAGGGCGAGTTGCGCTTACCGGGGATCGGTGAACGCGTAGTGCGCAATCGCGAGGAGAAGCCGTTTTGAGCAGGCCAACCAACGAGCTGGTCAAGCTAGTCGATGCTGCCGCCAGGCGCATCACCGGCATGCGCTTCTGCCGGAGTTGCAACACCATGCGCAAGGCGGAAGAAGGCGGGCAGTGGTATCTAGCTGGCAAAGGCAAGCGCGAGCAACGCTACTGGCGCTGCGGCATCTGCCACGAATTGCGCAAACAGCTGAAGGCGGGCAAATGAGCGAGCTGGAGACGAAAATCCTCAAAGCGATCTATCGCTATGCGGTTGCTCATCACGGCGACAAACCTGCGGTGATCGTGCTTAATCCAGATCGCATGGACGATCTGAAATTGCGAGCCCGCCCATCTGGGCCGTTTCAATTCCAGCCGATGAAAGATGCTCCTCCGACGTTCAACGGCATCCCGTGCACAGAGGATCCAGAAGTCGCCGAATTCGAGTGGCGGGATGCTTGACACTCCGCTGTTTCGCACCGTTGATCACGCGCTGCGATTCGCCTACGAGATCGAGTATTTTCCGGTGACTGCGCGCTCGCAGCTCGGTCGGTTGCTTAAGGGGGCGGTGTACTCGATCCACGATCTCAGCCCCACGGAATGGCACGTGCAGGCGGCAATGATCAGGGCTCATGTCGATCACCACCTCCGGCCGGTTGATCGAGCGTGCGTTGAGTGCTGGTATCGGCACGGACCGCATCGGTTGAACGAGGTACATCGCATCGTCGATTTCGTCATCCCGCGAGTGATCGGCACCGGCATCACGTCCAGGCGGCTGATCCTGCTGCTGGTGAAGCGTTCGTTTCTGTTCAGCACCGCCAACCGGCCAACCTATCGCTCGATCGCCGAGCAGCTCGCCATCAACCCGAAAACGGTCGAAAAGTACGGGCTCCGAGTTTGGGATTCGGTGAACGAGCTACACCGGCGCACCGACGAGCAGTTGGCCCGTGAATTCGGGGAGAGCGGACTGGTCGGCTAGCCAGACCCGGCTTAAAAACCCTTGACACTTGTAGGAAAAGTGCCTAAATTCGCCCTAGAAACATGAAAAATAAATTCTACAGGTTAGCCGGATGTCGCTGATCTCTAATTGGAAAACGCGATTTTGTCTAAGCAGCGAAGGAAGCTGACTGCGCAAATTGCGCGGGAAAACCACGAGTTAGCTCTTGGGCTCCGCTTGGATTTCAACCCCAAGACTGCGGCGCGTCGCAAGCGCAGTCGTGCCGCGATGCTAAGTGCCCCCCTGAAGTTTCCGACTGTGCGCAAGATCATCTACCCCGATTACAGCTAGGTAAAACCGACAAAATGCGCTGGGCTGACATCGAAGCAAACTGGGATCGCATCTGGCCGATCACCCGCGATCATTTCGGCCTGCCGGCCGATGCCACCCCCAGTTCCGACCAACGAACGTTGACCAGCCAAGTCGCCGAGAACTACGGCATCAGCGAGCAGGAAGCAGCACAGCAGGTTCAGGAATGGGCGCTGCGGCTCGAGTCCCAGGAAGGCGATGCGAGTGGGAGCGATGCGCCAGCGTCGTCCTGATGGAGCACGATATTTTCCTGCGACTGGATACGGTCGAGGCGAAACTTGATGCGATTCTGACTGCCGTCGCGACGCTCTCCAGCGCCAACAGCGCAGCCTTTACGAGCCTAGGAGCCCACATCATGCAAGAGCTGGACGATCTGCAAGCGAAAGTGACCGAGATCAATACCGTCGAGGAAAGCGCCATCGCGCTGCTTAACGGCCTGTCTGCACAGCTCACCGCGGCGGCTGGCAATCCTGCACAGGTGCAGGCGATCGCTGATTCGCTCAGCGCGGAATCTGCCAAGCTTGCAGCTGCCGTTGCCGCCAATACTCCCGCGGCATAAACCGAACTCCTCCCCTTAAATTCCGTTCGCTTAAGTCACCCAGACCACTGGCGAGCGGAATTTTTTATGCAGGCGCTGGACGATCTCATCGTCAAGGTTCAGGGCACCTTTGGTGTCCAGCAAAGCGCCATTGTGCTGATCTGCGATCTGGCGCAGCACATCCGAGACAATGCGGACGACATAGACGATCTTTCGCTCGAACTGGCGCAGAGATCCGCTCAACTGGCTGCTGCTGTCGCCGTGAATGCGCATCCGTTGATCGCGATGTTTATCGAGTCGAGCATCGCGTCCGATCTGTCGAATGCTGGGGTCATGGCTAAGGTCACTGCCACGTTTGTGGAAACAGCAGTAGCTGCGTGAGTATCGCTGCATTACGCCCCTGCACTTATCCTGCCTGCCCTAAGCTGGTCCACCAAGGCAGATGCAGTGATCATGACAGAACCATACGCAGGGCTGTCAACGAACGCAGGGACAAGCCTACCTATCGGCTGTATGGGCCTGCGTGGCGCAAGTACCGCATAGCGTTCCTGCGTGCGCATCCGTTCTGCATGTGTGAGAAGCATGCGGGCAAGTTAGTGGCTGCCTCAATAGTCGATCACATCGTGCCGCATCATGGTGACGAAATGTTGTTCTGGGATCCAGAGAACCATCAATCGCTTGCAAAGGCCTGCCATGACGCAAAGACTGCGACCTTCGATCACGGATTCGGAAATGCTTCAAGGAGTTAAAACCATGCGCTATCGCATGACAATGAAGTGCAATAACTGCGGAGCCGACAACCCAGACGGCACTAAAAAGTGCTTGCAGTGTGGAGCCATGATGGTTCGATTACTGAGCATCGCATAGGAGAGCACTGTCATGATCGCACTAGGCTTTCTGATCGCCGCCTTGATCCTGTTCATACTGTCTGCTGTTGGTGTGTCTGGTGGTCGCGTTAACCTGCAGGCCGCAGGGCTGGCATGTCTCACGGCTTCTATGTTGGCGGGTCATATCACCCACCTATGACTGACTAGATAAGGCGCTGTGCGTGGCAGCGCTGAGACTATGCACATGTACTCGCGTGCCTTTGTCGACTGCGCCATGCGCGGTGTAGGACGGGGGATGGGGGGTCCGGATCTCTGCAGACTGGCGACGAGAATGCGTGCGCGCGCTAAAATTTATTTTTCCGCGAATTTCAAGGCGGCAGGGTATACAAGGAGGTATGTGGGTAACGCGACGGCAGGCGTGCAGGCGGTCTTTCGGCCGATAGCAGAACTAGTTCCATATGCGCGCAACGCGCGCAGGCATAGTCGGGAGCAAGTGCGTCAAATCGCGGACGCGATGCTGGAATGGGGCTGGACCAACCCGATTCTGGCTGACGGTGACGGCATTGTCGCCGGTCATGGGCGGGTTTTAGCGGCCGTATTGCTGTACGCGGAAGGCATGGGCATCAAGCTCCCTGGGGGGGAGAGCATACCGCTCGGAACCGCGCCGGTCATCGATTGCGCCGGCTGGACGCAAGCTCAGCGCCGAGCCTATATCCTGGCGGACAACAAGCTGTCGTTAAATGCAGACTGGGACTTACCTCTGCTAAGTGACGAGCTCACGCAGTTGCAGGGTGTTGGAGCAAATCTCGGCCTAATCGGCTTTGGATCTTCAGAATTGGATCGCCTTGTTGGCCCGACAGGCGGTTTAACGGACCCCGACGACGCTCCGCCTATCCCGGCGCGCCCGGTAAGCGCTACGGGCGACGTGTGGCTTTGTGGGCGGCATCGGGTGGCGTGCGGGGATAGCACCAAGACTGAGGATGTGGAGCGGCTGCTCGCTGGCGTCAAACCGAACCTCATGGTCACGGATCCGCCGTATGGGGTCGACTACGATCCAGACTGGCGAAATCATGCATATATGCCCAACGGTCTAACCGTTAGAGCCATAGGACGGGTTGGCAACGATAACCGCTCTGACTGGCGCGAGGCGTGGGCGCTGTTTCCGGGTCAGGTTGCCTATTGCTGGCATGGCGGTCGGCATGCCGCCATTGTTCAGCAATCGCTGGAGGCGGTCGGCTTTGTTATCCGCTGCCAGATAGTGTGGGCCAAACCGCGCTTTGTAATCAGCCGCGGCGATTATCACTGGCAGCACGAGCCATGCTGGTATGCCGTGCGCAAAGGCGCAACTGGGCATTGGTCCGGCGACCGGTCGCAAACGACGCTCTGGCAAATCGAGCACATGAAATCCGAAACCGGCCACAGCACCCAAAAGCCCGTCGAGTGCATGCGCCGTCCGGTCGAAAACAATTCTAATCCGGGCCAAGCGGTCTATGACCCATTCCTTGGAAGCGGCACCACGGTGATCGCCTGCGAACAGACCGGCCGCATCTGTTATGCGCAGGAACTGCTGCCGGTTTATGTCGACGTGGCCGTTCAGCGCTGGCAGAACTTCACCGGGCACAAGGCTGTTCTCGAGGGCGATGGCCGGATTTTTGAAGAAATCTCGATAGCCCGAAAACTAACAGAGGCGACAGATGGCAACGCGCGGGCGCAAGCCGACACCGACAACACTAAAGATCATCAGGAACAACCCGGGTAAACGTCCGATACCGATCGACGACTTCCGACCGCCTCCAGCGGAACACATTTCATGTCCGCGTCACTTGAAGGGGGATGCGCGCAAGGAATGGAACCGACTGACCAAACTGCTAGGCGGCATCATCGCTCATGTCGACCGCGGAGCTCTCGCGATGGTCTGTACCACCTGGGGCAGATATCTTGAGGCGGAAAACCAGATCAAGGCGATGGCTGATCAAGCCGGAGGCGGTAGCGGTCTGTTCGTGAAATCGCCGAAGGGTTACCCGATGCAATCGCCATGGCTCGCGGTATCGAATCGAGCGCAAGAGATGTACGCCAAGCTGTGCGTGGAGTTTGGGTTAACTCCGAGTTCGCGCACTCGAGTGCCTGGCGCAACTATGGAACCGGCGCAATTGCGTGGGGCGGAATCCGCTAAGCCAGGCTGGGGCCAGTTCAAGAGAGGGGCTTAGCCCGGACCGATAAGACTTGCTGTTGCAGGACGGGAGTGGCGCTCGACTTGATGCTGCGCTCGAGCAGTTGCGCCGTAATCGATTGCATCTTGCGTTGCAGTTGCAGTTCGTGGAGCAAAGCAGCGCCTATCCAGAACACGGCCGTGCAGATGAACATGCCTGCGGTGGCAGCGCTCAAGTTCGGCTGCCAGAACAGGGCGAGAGCGCAGAGCAGGGCGACGAGGCCGCAGACGTTGAAGAAGGCGACCATCGTCTTTAGCCGCGTCTGTCAACCTTGAACGCGGCCACCCAGAACGCAGCGGCCAGAACGCCCAGCCAGGCGGCCAGGCTCAGATCTCCGGCCTGCAACAGCCTGATCGCAATCATGGCAGGCAACACGCCAAGGGCGGCTAGCAGGTAGGAGGCTATTCGTCTAGTAATCATTTGCAAACACTCTAGCCTTACAAGGCTAACTTGTCAAGCCCCATGAAAACCCTGCTCGCTCTGATAACCAGCCTGCGCACACTCACCGATGCAGCGCTCGGCGGCCTGCTGGACTTCATCGACCAGCGCCTGATCATCCGGCGCGCCATGATCATCGCCGTGCTGTGGATGATGATCGACGTGTACCGCTGGGCGAAGGGCTACGCCAGCTTGCCGGGCAAGAGCGGTGCCGAGCTCGGCTTGGTGATAGCGGCCCTGACCGTGCCGGCAAGCGCCCTGATGGGGTTCATCTACAAGACCTACGACGAGGGGCGCCGGGCCGCTGAGACGGACTCCACGACGTCGACCGACGCCACCAGCGTCAGCACCAAGACCACCAAGAGCAAATAGTGCCGCTGCCCCTGAGCGTTTACGTGTTCGCCGGCATGTCGGTGTTGGCTCTGCTGATAGGCGGAGCGCAACAGGTGCGCGTATGGCATGCCCAGCATGAGACGTCGGCCGCGCTCGAGCAGACGGCCAAAGCCAAGCAAGACTTGGCTGACTATCAGAGTGCCGCTGCGGCAGAGATTATTAAGCGCCTGGAGGAAAACCAGCAGATCGAAGCCGCTGGGGCCCGGAAGGTGCAGGAGACCACCAGTGCGTTCAACACCAGCTATTCTGCTCTGCGCGTTCGCTATGACGGCCTGCGCGCCAGCGCCGCCAAAGCCCATAGCGGTAGCGGCCCCGTGCCCGCAGCCACCGTCGACGATCAACGAACCGTGGATGCAGCCCCTGCCGATACCGGGGAGCTTCCTAGATGCGTACAAGGCGATCGGCGAGACGGGCTCATCGACATCCTGGCAACAGCCGACGAGTGCGCCCAAAAACTAGCGAGCTGCCAGGAGTACGTGCGCGGGATTAAATGAATACGCCGCACGTCAAGACGGCCGAGCGATACGCGCGCGACGTACTGAGCGGAAAGATCCTAGCCTGCAAATGGGTGAAGGCCGCGTGTCAGCGCCAGATCGACGATCTGGAACGCAGCAAGACCGATAAAAGTTGGCCCTATCGTTTCGATGCGGACAAGGCAGAGCAACGGTGCGCGTTCGTGGAATTGCTGCCGCATGTGAAGGGCGCGCAATGGGCCGGCATGCATATCGTGCTCGAGCCGTGGCAATGTTTCTGTCTGTGTTGTGTCTACGGATGGGTGCATCGCAAAACCGGCATGCGCCGCTTTCGCACTGCCTACTTGGACGTAGGCCGCAAGAACGCGAAGACCAGCATCCTGGGCGCGCTCAGCCTGGCGGCATTGACCATCGATAACGAGATGGGGGCCGAAGTCTACGCCGCAGCCACCACGCGCGAGCAGGCCAAGATCGTTTTCAACATCGCCAAGCAGATGGCGCAATTGGAGCCGGAATTTCGCCGGCAGTTCGGAGTACGCGTCTACGAGAATTCCCTCGCGATCGACCTCAGCGGCTCGAAGATGGTTCCTCTTTCGGCCGAAGGCAGTACGCTTGACGGGCTCAATACGTCATTCGCTGCAATTGACGAGCTCCACGCTCACAAGACACGCCGCGTCCATGACGTCATCGATAGCAGCCTGGGTTCGCGCGCGCAACCGCTGATCTGGAAGATCACCACAGCCGGATCGGATCGTTCCGGCGTGTGTTACGACGTGCGGCTGTATATCACCAAGATTCTCAATGCGACGCTGTTGGCGCACGGCGGTCTGGGTTACAAGGTCGAAGGCAACTGCGCCGAGGATGACAGCACCTGGGGCATCATCTATACGCTGGATGCCGGGGAAGAAAAAGACCCGTTCAACGAGACGAACTGGATCAAGGCGAATCCCAATCTAGGCATCTCGGTCGACTTGGAGGACATGCGGCGCATGACGCGCATGGCCGCTACGCAGGCCGCCGCACTCGGCGAGTTTCTCACCAAGCGTTGCAACGTATGGGTCGGAGCGGATGCCGGATGGATGAACATGCTCGAATGGGAAGCGTGCGCGGATCCGACGCTGAAGGAATCAGACTTTCATGGTGAACGCTGCATCGTCGGGCTAGACGCTGCTTTCAAAAAGGACTTGTTCGCCAAGGTGAAGGTGTTCACCCGTGAGTTGACTACCGGCGAAGGCGGCGCGCTGCAGACTCACTACTACGCGTTTGGACGCTACTACTCGAATCGCACGCTGATCGAAGCGAAGGGCAACGAACAACTAGCCGGCTGGGAGCGTGATGGCTGGATCCGGGTGTCCAACGGCAACGTCACCGACATCGCCGACGTGCGCGAGGAGTTGATTGGAGCGTCGGACGTGGATGGCGATCTGCAACGCTTTGAATTGGGCGAGATTGGTTTCGATCCGGCCCAGTTGCAGCAGTTCGCGAGCGAGATGATCGACGAAGGCTTGCCGATGGTGGAGGTGAGGCCGCTGATTCTGCATTTCTCCCCACCGATGAAAGAGATCGAGGAGCTGATCGCTGCGCGGCCGAGACGATTTCACCACAACGGCGATCCGGTGTTCGGTTGGATGATCGGCAACGTGGTTTGCCATCGCGATGTAAAGGACAACATCTATCCCCGGAAAGAGCGCGTCGAAAACAAAATCGATGCGAGCATCGCCCTGATCATGGCGATGTCCCGAGCGTTGCTCTCCCGCCCGGACGCGCCAAGCTACTACGAACAGTTAGTCGCGCGCCATGGCGATCAGGCACCGGAGCCTGCCGGTGAGATCGTCGAGCCCGATGCAGACGAGACTCCGGCACAACCACCCATGCCGCTAACACCGATTCGTTCCTATTGGGAAGCGAAAGCCCAGCAGCGTTTGGCCAAGGAGCAACAACAACATGCGCAATCCCATGACGATACTTAGCGGCTGGTGGCAGAGCGTGCGCAATGTGGCGCAGACGGCACGCGATGTGGCGGGCGGTCGCCATGCGCAACATCGTTACGCGCGCAATGTTAGTGGCGTGCATGTCATCGAAGATAACGCAATGACGCTCAGCACCGTCTACGCGGCGGTGCGAACTATCGTAGAGCCGATCGCGTGCATGCCGTTCAGAGTCTATCGGCAGGATGGGGCGAGCCGAATAAAGATGCCGACGCATGCGGCCGACTGGCTGATTTCCATGCAGCCGAACCCGGAGATCAACGCCGTAAGTTTCTGGGAGACGATGCTGCAGTATGCGATCCTGCGCGGAAACGCCTTCGCCGAGATCGAGCGCAACAACCGCGGAGAACCGGTCAATCTTTGGCCGATTGAGCCGTGGCGCGTAAGCACATTTCGAAATGAATTCGATGAGTTGATGTATCGCGTCAGTAATCGCACCAGGGAGGTTACCGAATTCGCGCCCGCCGATATCTTGCACCTACATGGCCTTGGTGACGGAGTTATGGGCTATTCGGTAATCGGGCTAGCGCGCGAGACCATTGGGTTGGGGCTGGCCATGGAGCAGTTCGGCGCAGCTTTCTTCGGCAACGGCGCGCACCTGGGCGGGGTGATCGAGGCGCCGGTGGGCAAGGCCCTATCTCCGGAAGCGGTTGACGCCATGCTGAAGGAGTTCAACGACAAATACCGCGGCCCTGGGCGAGCTGGGCAGACCACGTACATCGATCAGGGCATGCAGTGGAAGCAGATTGCAGTGCCTCCAGAGGATGCGCAATTTCTGGAATCGAGAAAGTTTGGCGTCACCGAAATCTGTCGCTGGTTCGGCGTGCCGCCGCATCGCGTGTTCGAGCTAGATCGATCAACAAACAACAACATTGAGCAACAGTCCCTGGAGTTCGTGCAGCAGACTTTGTTGCCTTGGGCCCGGAGGATAGAACTGGAATGCGACATCAAGTTTTTCGGTCGCCAGCAACGCGGGGTGTATTACACCAAACTCAACTTCGCCTCACTCCTGCGCGCCGATATCAAGTCTCAGCATGAGGCTTTCGCGATCGGCAGGCAAAACGGCTGGCTCTCCGCAAACGACATTCGCGAGTTGCAGGACATGAACCCGATCGGCAAGGGCGGCGACGACTATCTGGTGCAGGTGAACATGATGCCGCTGGATCTCATGCGAGAGCAGACGCAGGCGAATATCGACCGCGTCAAGAATCCGCCAGCACCAGCGCCTGGCGCAAATCAGCCGAGCGAACCGAAGACGCCCGGCACCGGCGACACACGCAACGCGGTGCTCGCGTTGGCAAAGCGTTTCGGCGAAATTGGAAAATAGGAGACATTCAAGGCAATGGGACCGAACAACGGGCAACGCTCGGCTCTCGCGGATGGGCAAATCGTAGCAGAGGCGAAGCTGAACGCGGAATACGAATTGCGCACCCGACTATGCGTGGCAGACATTAATTCGGCGCTCGAGAAGTATGGTTTGATTTTGGGTTTCCGCGAGGTGCGCGTGAACGGTCAGGTGGTCGAGACTTCGATGGCGCTCACGCCGAGACCACAAACTGGAGGCAACGGTGCTGCTGGTCCCAAGTGACGGCGAGGTCGACTCCCTGGGCTATTTGCTCAACAAGAGCGCGCCGGAAGATCTGGTGTTGCGTTTGTTCGCCACCAACGTGACGCCTGCCGAGACCGACACGACCGACGACTACGTGGAGGCAACCTGGACCGGCTACGCGGCCATTACGCTGGATCCGGCCAATTGGACCATCACACCCGGCACGCCCAGCCAGGCCGCGTATCCGAAGCAGACGTTCACCAGCGCGGCTGACGGGCAGAGTGGCACCAACTACGGTTACTACCTGACCCGCGTTGGCTCCGGCCGTATTGCCTGGGCTGAGCGTTTCGGTAACGGGCCCTATTTGATTGTGAACGCCGGCGACACCACCTCCGTCACCGCGCGCATTTCGCAGGGGACAGCATGAGCCGGCTGCGCCAGGGCATGTGGGTGATCGCCGAGGATGGCCAGGTGGGCGTGATCAACGCTTTTATGCGCGGCAATCGCGTGGAGTTTCACCGCGTGGGCGTAGAAGGCCTGACCGAGATCGCGATCGTGGTGGAAGCAGCGACGCTGACGCAGGCGGCCTATGAGGACATCCCGGAATCGCGCCGGCCGGATTTTGCGTTGGCCAAGGTGCTGGGCTATCTCTAAGCCATGCTTCTTCTCACATCGGTTAACGACGAGCTGCGCATCGTCAGCGCGGACTCGACACCTTTGGACGTGCACGCGTCCTGGGTGGACAACGCTTTAGGCGGCGTCACACCCGGGCGCACCAACACGCACATTGCTGCGGCGACCACGACGGTGATCGTGCACTCGCCCGGCTCGGACACGCAGCGCAACCTCAAGACGCTGAGCATCCGCAACAAGCACGGCAGCGACACCGCGTTGTTCACCGTGGAGCACACGGACGGCACTACGGTGGCCGAGCTGCTGGCCTACGAGCTCGATCCGGGGCACTCGCTGATCTGGCTCGAGGGGCAGGGCTGGGAAGAAAAGCCGGACCCGTCCGAGGTCGCCTACAGCGGCTTCTCCGGCCGCTCGGGCTACAGCGGGTACTCCGGTGGCACCGGGGCGAGCGGGCCGGCTGGGGGCGCTGGGGCCAGCGGCTATAGCGGCATCTCTGGGTACAGTGGCAGCAACGGCGTTATCGGCGTCGACGGCGCCAGCGGCACCTCCGGCTACTCGGGTTACAGCGGCAGCGGGATCTCCGGCTACAGCGGCTACTCTGGGGCAACCGGCGCCGGCACATCCGGCATCAGCGGCTACTCCGGGGCAACCGCCACAAGCGGCTACAGCGGCTACAGCGGGCCTTCTGGCTGGTCAGGAATCTCCGGGTACTCCGGGTACTCAGGCAGCGGCGTAAGCGGCTACAGCGGGGCTACAGGCGCCGGCACGAGCGGATTCTCCGGCTGGTCTGGCATCAGCGGGTACAGCGGTACCAATGGAGGTGTGGGCACCTCGGGGTTTTCCGGATGGAGCGGGATCTCGGGGTACTCCGGGGCCACCGGCGGCACGGGCGGTACTGGCACGAGCGGCTTTTCGGGTTGGTCCGGGATCTCCGGATATTCCGGGTATAGCGGACCGCAGGGGAACGCGGGCGGTACTGGCACCTCGGGCTACTCAGGCTACTCTGGCAGCGGCACCAGCGGCTACAGCGGCTGGTCGGGTATCTCTGGATACTCGGGCAGCGGGACAAGCGGATTCAGCGGTTTCAGCGGGGAGAATCCGGGTGCCTCTGGTTACTCCGGTTATAGCGGGGCGACAGGCGGAGCGGGCACTAGCGGGTTTTCTGGTTGGTCTGGAATTTCAGGTTATAGCGGTTGGAGCGGGCCGACTGGCGGTGCTGGCACGTCTGGATATTCGGGCTACAGCGGGCCCGGGGGCGGAGCTGGGACGAGCGGCTATTCCGGCTTCTCCGGCATCAGCGGTTTCTCTGGGGCCAACGGCTTCGTCAAACGGACGATCATCGCGGCCGGCGGTACTGGTAGCTTCCAGAGCCAGGCGACGACTAACTTTGCCGACATTCAACTCATTGGAGCCGGGGGCGCAGGTGGTGGTGTGTCATCTACCACAGCATCCTCTGGTGCGGTCGGGGGTGGCGGCGCCGGTGGCGGTTATACGCGCAAGTACATGACCATGGCCGCATCCACATGGTTCAACTACGGCGTCGGTGTTGCGGTGGCCGGAGGCATAGGTGTATCCGGAGGCACCGGAACTGTCACGCTGTTTTCAGGATCGACCGTCGTGGCGGCATCTGGTGGTCAGGGCGGTGCGATCGGGCAACAGAGCGCGACCGCGACCAAATTTATCGGTGTGGCGGCCGGGATCGCTGGTTATAGCGGTGACGTTACAGCGGCTGGCAAGGCTGGCGGATGGGGTTTTATGGCATCACAGGTGACTGGTGTCGGTGGTACCGGTGGAAATTCCATCTTCGGCGGGGGTGGAGTTGGAGTTGTCACGGCCAGTTCTAACGGCGGCAATGCACTGGCGAACGGGGCCGGCGGTGCGGGCGCAATTTTGATCACCTCGGGCTTGCGCAGCGGTGGTTCCGGTGGCGCAGGCTGGCTATGTATTGACGAGTATAACTAGCCTGGATAAAGCTTTAGCTATCCATGCCTGTTCATCCTGATCAAGACCGCTTAGGAAATCAGTGGGAGCGCACCGTCTTGGGTCGCGGCGACGTGGACCCAGACATCTATGCCCGCGAGATCGCGCGCTACAAGTGGGCGGCGCAGTTCACTAAGTCGGGCGATCGCGTGCTCGAATTCGGCTGCTCGTCTGGCTTCGGCACGATGTATCTGCCGGCCGACGTGCATTACATTGGCGCGGACTACTCGCGCGAGATCGTGAAATATGCGACCGAGCAGTTCGGCGACGAGCGGCATGCTTTCATCTGGAGTTCGATAGACAAGTACTTGGAGAAGATCGAGCGGTTGGACGTGATCATCGCCTTCGAGGTGCTTGAGCACGTGCGCAACGGTCGCGAGCTCGCGCAGGAGCTGAAGAAGCATTGCAAGACGTTGCTGCTCTCCACGCCGTACCGGGAACCGCCCGGTTTCTGGGGCGCCCACCACGTCCTGCACCAACTGACGGAGAAAGACTTCCCGCAGTTCAAGTACAGCTACATGCACATGCCGGGGAACATCGAAAGCTACCCGGTCGCGCAGAATCCTAATTTGCTGATGATGGAGTGGCACGAGGGCGAGACGTACAAGGAGCGCAAACGCATCTTGTGCTCGATCCCGACCAAGAACCGCTACGACGCGCTCATGCACTGCTTGCAGGCCATCGCGTTTCAATCGGTAAAGCCGGACAAGGTCTGCATCTACGACGACGGCGAGCGCAAGGATCTGCGCGAGCACGACATCGGCCGTTACATGCTGCCACTGCTGAACCGCCACGGCATCGAGTGGGAGGTACTGTTTACTCCCGGCCGCGGTCAGCACGTGGCGCATCAGATGGCCAACACTGCAGGCTATGACTACGTGTGGCGGCTGGACGACGACAGCCTGCCGGAGCCGGATGTACTCGAGCGGCTGCTCGCGCACATGGCCGACGACGTGGGTGCAGTGGGTGGCGCGGTCTATGAGATCGAGCGGCAGTTTCCCGGTGGCACCAGCAAGATTGCGGATTTCTTCCACGGGGGAAACGTGCAATGGGCGCCTAACCAAGGCACGCACGAGGTTGATTTCCTGTATAGCTCATTCCTGTATCGCGCCGGAATCGTCAACTACAAGAGCGATATGTCGCAGGTTGCTTTTCATGAGGAAAGCATTTTCACTCATCGTCTCAAGCGTGCCGGCTGGAAGCTGATTGCGGACACCTCGATCCATACACTACATTTCAAAGCCCGCAAAGGCGGCACGCGCGAAGCTGATTACAAGTGGGCGTATGCCTTCGACCATCGCGAGTTCATGGAGATCATGGAGAAAGAATTCAGCGTCAAGCTGATCCACCTTGGCGTCGGGCTCGGAGACTGTTTGGCATTTCGCAATATTCTGCCGGAGCTGAAACAGAAATATGAAACGGTAGTGATCGGCAGCATATATCCGGAGGTTTTTGAAAACGACGACGTTGTGCTAATCCCGTATGAAAAAGCGAAAGAGCAGAGCAAGGAAAACGTCTACGACGAAATGTCGCAGTGGAATTGGCGCGGTCATATCGTGGAAGCCTACCGGAAAATGTATCTGCAATGATCTTGATCCAACCGTACGCGCAGCAGTTGCGCAATGGCCTGAAGAATGCCAAGCAGTTCCCATACTGGCCGCAACTGATCGCTCTGCTCGACGAGGAAATCATCCAGATCGGGCGAGACGATGAGGAGCAACAGCCGCTAGTCGAGGACTTCCGCACGAATCTGCCTCTAAAGGAAATTACAGCGCTTCTAATCCGGTGCGATTTTTTCATCTGCATTGACAGCTTTTTGCAACATTTGGCGCATCACGTTCCAAAACCCGGAGTAGTGCTGTGGTCCAAATCCGACCCGTTGATCTTCGGCTATCCGGAAAACTTGAACTTGCTGAAGGATCGCAAGTACCTGCGCAAGAATCAATTCGACGTGTGGGAAAACGAATCCTACGACGCGGAGGCCTTCATGGATCCTCGCGCCGTCGTGCAAGCCATTCGCGCATGGTCGATACCGCCGCGTCTCGCTATGGTGGCGCAACAGTGAACTGACACTTTCGTTCGTACCCAGGCCCGCTCAATTCTGAGCGGGCCTTTTTTTTGGGATCGCGTGTATGGCGCCGTTGACCACATTCGATCCGGGGCTATGTCCAGCTTGCTGGTTCGATAGCGGCATCGCAGAACTGATCGGCTGGTTCGATCAGGATATGGTGACGTGCGCCGGCGCCGAAACCGGGCAGTCCTACATCGGCCGCGGCGGCATGGTGTTCGGCGACAGCGCGCTGACCGAACGCTCGGACGTGGCCTGGGAGTACGAGGCCGATGGCGGGTTGGTGTTCTCGGGCGAGGCCGAGACGAGCGGCGGGCCCGTAGAGGAAACGCGCGGCGCCTGGTCGAACTACAAGCGGCGTCGGAAGCTACGGCTACCGCAACTCGATCTGCCGCTTACCGTCGACTACGACTTTGTGGCCGATGGTGGTCTGGTCTTTGGCGGCATGGCTGGCACGCAGCATGTGCGTGTGCCTGCGATTGTGCGGCGGCGTTACATCGCCTGCGGCGGTATGGGCGCGCACGCCGGCGAGGCGATCACTTCAGCGCATAGAACGGTGCATCGCTCGAGCGTCGGCGATGGCGGTCTGCTGATCTGGACCGGAGCAGCCATCACCCAAGATACCCCAGGTGCATCCCATTCGGAATATGTCGGCACCGGGCACATCCATCAATTGAGTGGCACAGGAGTGAACGAGCATGGCCAACTATCGCATTCGCATGAAGTCGGAGAAGGCGGCGGAGATCATGATCTACGACGACATCGGGGAATCGTGGTTCGGGGGAATTTCGGCCAAGCAGTTCGCCGAGGATCTCAAGGCGCTGGGAAAAGACATCGTCACGCTGCAGGTGAGGATCAATAGTCCTGGCGGGGATGTGTTCGACGCCATGGCCATGTACAACACACTGCGCCGACACAACGCCCGCAAGGAAGTGTCGATCGACGGCATGGCGTTGTCTGCAGCGACCGTGGTAGCGATGGCCGGAGACAAGATTTCCATGGCCGAAAACGCCATGTTCATGATCCATAACCCGTGGTCGATCACGATGGGCACCGCCGAGGACATGCGCGCGCAGGCCGATGTCCTGGATCAAGTGCGTGAGAACATCGTCACTACCTATGAGCGACGCACCAAGAACGACGGCGAGCACATTCGCGCATTGATGGATGCCGAGACCTGGATGCGTGGCGGACAGGCGATGGAGGAGGGCTTCGTCGATGAAGTGACGAAGGATCTTGCCATTGCCGCTCATTTCGATCCAACCCGTTTTAAGAACGTGCCGCCGGAGCTGCGCTCCGCGGTGCAGAAGAAAGCCCATACGCCGCGTGCCGATCTGGTGCGTGCGCGTACGCGTGAACTGGCACAGCGCGCTGGTCGACTGTGACTTTGCAGTGAACTGGACGCCGCTAGTTTCCGCGGCGCTTCGCCATCCCGAGGGTCTGTTCATTCCGAGCAGGCCCTTTTTTTATTTTCAAGGAGTTGTAAATGGACATCGCAGACGTCAAACAGAAGCTGGGCGAGTTGACCGACCGCGCGCAAGCAATTCAGGCGAAGGCCGATCAGGAAAAACGCGATCTAACCGTGGAAGAATCCAACGAGATCGATAACATTCTGGAGGAATTCGACCAGACGGAGATCGAGCTCAAGCGCCGTTCCCGCATTGCCGATCAGGCTGATCGTGCGCAGCAGGGCACCGGCCGTCGCAGTGAGCCCGCCCCGGTGCAAGCGGTTGCGACAGCACCCGCCCCGGCTCGAATTGATCCGCCCGCGCCACAGACTCCCACCCGTCAGCGCGGTAGTGACGGACTGCAACATACCCGCCTAGTCGGCGATCAAGAGCGTGGTCGCTGGGGCTTCTCGCACATTGGCGAGTATTTCGCCGCCGTGCGCGATGCAGAAGTTCGCGGTCAGGTCGATTCTCGGTTGATCCGCGCCGCGGCTACCACGATCGGGACGGAGTCGCTCGGCGAGGATGGCGGGTTTGCCATTCCGCCAGATTGGCGCTCGGACATCGTGCGGCTGGTTGAGGGCGAAGAGTCGCTGCTCGGTATGTGTGATCAGCAACGTACCAGCTCCAATCAACTAGTGGTGCCGGTAGACGAAAACGCACCGTGGCATGCAAGCGGTGTGCGCGCCTATTGGGTCGATGAATCGACCGCGACAACGCAGACCAAGCCAAATCTAAAGCCGTTGACCGTGCGGGCTAACAAGATGATGGTCCTGGTCTATTTAACCGACGAACTGGTCGAGGATGCGCCAGCTATGGGCGCCTTTGTGCAGCGGAAAGCGCCTGCCGCTATTCAGTGGAAACTCAACGACGCGCTGATCAACGGCAATGGTGCCGGACAGCCGCTGGGGATTCTGAATTCGCCGGCACTGGTCACCATCACCAAGGAAACCTCGCAGCCAAATGCCACATTGGTGGCCGCGAACGTTCAGAAGATGTACGCGCGCATGCACGCTACATGGCGTCGCAATGCGGTTTGGCTCTATAACCAGGATATCGAGCCTCAACTGTTCCAGATGGTCAGCAAGGTCACCAACGTGGCCGGATCCGAAAACGTCGGCGGTGGTTATCCGCTCTACATGCCGCCGGGCGGTATGTCAGCGTCCCCTTACGGGACGCTGATGGGCCGTCCGATGATTGCCACGGAAGCGTGCGCGACGCTGGGTACAGCCGGCGACATCATCCTGGCGAACTTGCAGATGTATCTGGCGCTGATCAAGACCGGCGGCGTGCGCTTCGATATGTCGATCCATGTGGAATTCGAGAAAGACTTGCTCGCGTTCCGGTTCATTCTGCGCGTAGGCGGGCAGCCGTGGCTGTCGGCTGCAGTCGCGCGTGCCAACGGCAGCAACACACTCTCTCCGTTCGTCACGCTCGGCGGCCGGCCGTAAGCTCCACCTTCCCGGTGGTTCCTTGGGCGCCCTATTCGTCTTGGGTGGGGCGCTTCCCTTCTCTACTTTCTTAGCACCCTAGCAAATAGGAGTTTCACATGATCAACATCAAAGCCAGTTCCATCCTGCCGGTGATTGCTACGGTTGATCCGCAGACGGTCACTACCGTGGAAGTGTTTACCGACGTGGTCGACATGAGCAAATTCGACCAAGTCATCGCGTTTGCCGCTACTGGAGACATGGCGGCATCAACGCTCGATTTTCGTTTCGTTGGATGCGATTCCAACGGGACCAATCCAACCGCGTCCGTGAAGGCGGCCACGCAGCGCGCGTCGGATGCCTCGCTCAATGACGGTATCCAAATCATTCTGACCATCCGTGGTGCAGAGATGCCGGCTACTAAACCGCGCTATGGAAAGTTCGGGATTGTCGCCTCTGGCTCCGGCGGACCTTTGGCGGTGCTGGTCCTCGGTATTGCTGCCAAGTACGACGTTGCCAGCGCGTTGCAGCTCGCGACTGTCGTCGAAACCAAGTAAGGGGTCGCCACCATGATCAATGTCAAAGCCAGTTCTATTCTTCCGGTGGTCGCCACGCTGGACCCGGTCGCTGTTACAACGGCTGAGGTCTTTACCGACGTGGTCGACATGAGCAAATATGATCAGGTCATCGCGTTTTTGATGTGCGGTGACATCGTGGTTGGTTCTACTGTTGACTTCCGGTTTGTCGGTTGCGATTCCAACGGGGCCAATCCAACCGCATCGGTCAAAGCGGCCACCCAGCGGGCTGCAGACGCAACCGCGAACGACAACACGCAGATCATTTTGACCATCCGTGGTGCAGAGATGCCGGCTACTAAACCGCGCTATGGAAAGTTCGGGGTCGTGGGTGCTAGCACCGGCGGCCCGATGGCAATTATCGTGCTCGCTGTAGCGCCTAAGTATGGCGTGGCAAGCGATCTGCAACTCGCGACTGTAGTCGAGACGAAGTAGTTACCCAGAAAGACCATCCAATACCAAGAAGGGCTCGGAGCGATCCGGGCCCTTTTTCTTTTTCTCAATTCCCAAGGAGCAAGGCGGCTATGGACCACCACGATCAAGCAGGCATTGGCAAGGTGTCGAGTGCCGACACGAGTGACGCGGTGCATCTGCGCCGCATGAAGACTGGAGACGAGCCCGGGCATATCGATGATGAGATCATCGAAGCAATCGAAGCGCCGCATATTCACTACCAGTGGGAGTGCGTCGGGCCGATCGAGGATCAGCGCGGTCGTTATTGCGCTCTGCGCGACGCGATCGCAACGAGCGATGATCAGGACGTGGATGTAGTTGACTTGGCCGCGGAGTTGGCTGCCATTCCGGTCGAGCGCAAGTGGACGGATGTCTTCCGCAACACAGTCACCGATCAGGGCAAGGCGCTGCTGCTTGACGTCATGTTTGGCGGCGGCACACAGCAGGCAACCTGGTATTGCGGGCTGATCTCAAGCGTTTCCTATTCGACCACCGCGGCGACCAATACGGCGGCGCAGATCAATGGCAGCAACGGCTGGAAGGAAGCTGCGTCTTCCAACGCCCCGAACTACTCGCAAGGTACCCGGCCCGCATTGGGCTGGAGTGCGGCCTCTGGAGCTGGCACCGTCAGCAAAGCCACTTCCGGCGCCTCATCCTTCTCGATCACCGGCGCCGGCACCGTCAAGGGCTGCTTCGTGATCAGCAACAGCACGAAGGAAGGCACTTCCGGCACGCTGTACTCCGCCGGTGTGTTCTCCGGCGGTGACAAGGTAGTCGGCAACGGTGACACGCTTAATGTCACCGGCACGTTGCAAATCACCTAATCCGGAGTAATCCAGATGGCGCCATTTACGGGGCAGACGGATGCGAATCCGATATTCCTAGAGACGGTGTCTGGCATGCATGTTCCTGCCAGCGTAGTTGCCAGAGTGGCGACGTTCTCGGAGGTTGGATCTTCAGTTACGACCTTCGATGGGGCGCGAATAGCCGGAGGCATCACCAGCTATGTAACCAACTTCGACACTAATGAAAATCCCATCTCAGAAGGTGGGGTTTGGAGTAACACTGGTCTTGATTGGAGTGCTGTGCAGATCGTCGGGGGTCGCGCGTTTGGCACGCAGACCGGCCCACTGGCCTACGACGATTCGTTCGCGATTCTGAACGGTGCTTTTGCGGCGGATCAGCAATGCTCCGCCGTTGTCTATCGAAATCCGAGCCTGATCGGAGTAGATCACGAAGTAGAGCTACTGCTTCGCGCCACCGTTTCGGCCCATAGCGCTAAATTCTACGAGTGCGATTTCGCCCACCACGGCGGTTTGTGGGTCGTCAAGTGGCTCGGTCCGTTGGCTCAGGCCGTTGGCGACGGCGGATTTATCCAGATCGCCAACTTTTCCGGTGGCTTCATTCCGCTTGTTGATGGGGACGTTCTAAAAGCGCAGATCGTCGGAAACACTATTAGCGTTTGGGTCAATGCCACGCTAAAAGGAACGGTCACCGATACTGTCGGCCTTTCTGGAACCGCACCCTACACGACTGGTAATCCCGGGATTGGATTTTTTACCATCGATGGTGGAGGGGCATCTCCGAATACCGATCTTGGGTTCACCAGCTTTACGGCCGGGGTGGCGACGAGTGGAAGTACCCTGATAGATGGTCAGAACGCGAGCGTCAACATATCCAATACCTTGAGCGCTACGACAACGATATTCGATGACTGTAGCGGCGCCGCCGATCTTTCAAATCTGTGGAATTACACATGGCACGCGCCTACGACGGGGCAATGGGTTGAGAAACGTAGAGTCCCAACGAGTGCAGACATTCCTACAGCTACGGTTGCTCTTCCACACGCAAACAATCTAACCCAGTACATCTGCGGTTGCGCGAATGCCGCTACAGCAGATGCGTACAGCTATGACGTTATCGTTGGTCACACCTACACGCGCCCGGCGTACCCTTACTACACTTTCTGGTCTTGGTATGCACGACTTGATCCTGGATGGGTGCATCAATCCAACGATCATAACTTGAAATTCTTTGCCTTTGGCGGGGGGGCACAGCCATATCCCATGCCTAATAACTGGTATGCCAGCTATCAGGCGGCTCCGCCACAGGATTTAAACTACCCAGGATCGTTCTGGAACAATACAGACGATGTCACAGACGGGGGATGGAACGACGATTCTACGTTGACCGGTCTATATACTGGCGTGGGAAAATCGTTCATGAATTCTTCCGCGAATCCAACCGCAGTATGGATGTACAGAGAAACGTGGATAAAGTTCACCAACGCCAGCGACGGCTACATCAAGTCGTATACCTCATCCCCTGGATCGAGGACGCTGAAGCAAGTTTTCAACTACACCGGCATCACAGACCCTTATGCCGGAACTGCGCGATGCGAGGCATACGGAGGCTACGCCCGGGAACACGCGATGCCGACACAGTGGATGTATTGGGCCGATGTAATGTACGACCGGCATACCACAGATGACACACAGATTGTGTTTACGGACGCGAACGTATACGCAAACAGCAGCAGATTTGCTTTCCAGCCGCGCGTCAGTCGCACCAGCAGTGCGATTACGTTCAAATTTCGCAAGGGTTCTCTGTTAACAGGAAACGCATACGGATGGGCTAGAAGCATCAAAGCCAACACAACCACGGCGCTAGGTACATTCACGGTAGCTTGATATGACAACAGCTTCGGACGCCTTCACTAGAACCGAAAACCCGCTGGCCAACGGCTGGACGGTGCAGAGCGGTTTAACCGCGATGAAATGCGCGGCGACGTTCGCGACCGGATCCGTCGACGCCACCGATTGCGGCTCTGTCTGGGTAACAGATTCATTCGGAGGTAATCAGTATTCCGAGGGTGTGATCACTGTCCAAGGAGAATGCGGCTTATGGGTGCGAGGTAGCACGAGCGTCCAGCAGGGCTACTTGTTCCATGGCACCGCAAGCCTGTTCACCCTATACAAATATAACGGCACCTTCAATTCGCTTGGCACATTCGGAAGCGGGAACCTGAATGCACACACCTATCGCATTGAAGCAACAGGCTCGGGCACAACAACTATTAAATGCTACGACAACGGTGGCTTGATCAGCACCATAACGGATTCATCGTCCCCGTTCACCAGTGGCAGACCAGGGATTTATTCGTTTAGCAACGCGCTTGGGTGGGAGAGTTGGAACGGCGGAGACCTTGCCGCGGATTCTGGGCACAAATCACGCATGATGATGGGAGTCGGATGACATGAAACGCTTTTTCGATGGGCTCGATCTTTCGTTCGTTGCGTCCCGACGCCGTGCCGAGCGTGAGTATGGAATCAAGGGCGCGCTCGTTGACAACTTTGTGGCAAACGCGGGATCAGGCGGCAGCACGTTCGCGGCGAAGGACAACAGCGGTGTTCTAATACCCCGTCTCATACCGGTGCACTCGACAGGCAACGCCGATGCCGCTTTGGCCACGCCGTTGCCGGTAGGGGCGTCGCAAGAATCCAATCAGATGTTGATCGGCGGGGCGGTATGCACACCGAAGTTCGCTATCATTAGCGTAAATACAAACGGCAACAACACGCTGGTTGCTGCCGTCACTTCCAAAAAAATAAGGGTAGTGTCATTGTGGATTAACTCGGCCTCTACGGTGAACGCGCTGTTTCAATCTGGGGCTAGCGGAACGAATCTATCTGGCAGTGTGTATCTGGCACCAAATACAGGCATGGTGCTCCCATTTAACCCGGTCGGTTGGTTTGAGACGGCCGCTGGTGTCTTGCTAAACATGACGTTGAACGGCGCCTTTTTCGTGGCAGGATCGTTGACCTATATCGAGGTATAGTGGGAATGGTCGCAAAGAGCATATTGCGCGATGGGATTCCAGCTGCCGAATTGGCATGGATTGCGCGTGCCGTTCCAATTGATTGCTATGTGAAGGAGTAGGGCATGCAAGCGCCAGCGCCCCTGCCGTCGCTGGGCCTGGTGCTCGCCACCACCAGCGCCGCATTTCAGGAAACGGCCACCTCCACTGCCTACAATGCAGCAGCAGCGCTTTCTGCTGTTGCGGCGTTTGCCGAGAGCGCGGCGGCTGTCGAAACGTTCTATCGCGGGTTCATCTTCGGCGATACATTTTCGGAGACTGGTGCTAGCGTCGTTACAAACGACGGCATCATTCTTAACGTTGGTGCAGTTACCGAAGGCGCAATTGCTGCCGATACCGTCTCTTCAGCGCAGACGGCAGTCGCGGCTTTCTTAGAATCTGGCACGGCGAACTGGACTAGCACTGGCCTGCCGATATATCCGGTTGTTTTTACCGATTCGATCGCGTCG
>Ga0210380_10000073_pt1 | contig 57406 bp, 54 predicted proteins | sample PLM4_5_coexredo_FD_155476 | JGI IMG/M metagenome (GOLD analysis project Ga0210380, IMG submission 155476) | Groundwater sediment microbial communities from an aquifer in East River, Colorado, USA - PLM4_5_coex redo | ecosystem: Environmental > Terrestrial > Soil > Riparian zone | place: USA...
GTTGACCGCGAGGTTGAGGATGACCTGCTCGATCTGACTCGGGTCGGCCTTCACATGGCCGAGTGCATCAGGGAGCACGAACGCCAGATCCACGTGCTCGCCGATGAGCCGCCGCAGCATGCTCTGCATGCTGCGCACGATGGCGGTGAGGTCGATGACGGCGGGCTTCAGGATCTGCTGACGGCTGAGCGCCAGCAGTTGCCGCGTGAGCGCGGCTGCGCGATCGCCGGCCTGTCGAATCTGCACGAGGTCCGCTTTGAGCGGCGTGTCGCCGGGCAGTTCGAGCGCGGCGAGCTCGGCGGTCCCGTTGATCACGGTCAGCAGGTTGTTGAAATCGTGCGCGATGCCGCCGGCGAGGCGGCCAACGCTCTCCATCTTCTGCGCTTGACGGAACTGCTCCTCGAGATGCCGCTGGCTGGTAATGTCGGCGGCGGTGCCGACGATGCGTTCGAGCACGCCGCTTGGGCTGCGCACCGGAAAGCCGCGCCCGCGAATCCAGCGGATGGAGCCGTCGGGGCGTACGATGCGGTAGATCTCATCTGACAAACCGGTGTTGAGACGGTTGCGCAGCGCCGTGTCCATGCGCTGACGGTCCTCGGCATGGATGCACTCGATCCAGATCTCCGGGTGCGCGACGAGCTCGTCGCGGCTGCGCCCCCAGATGGTTTCGTAAGCCGGGCTGACGTACTGCAGGTGCCCGGACGGATCCGAGATCCAGAATACCTCCTGGATGTTTTCCACCACCAGCCGGAAGCGCTCTTCGGCCTGCCGACGCTCGGCATCGCGGCGATGGATCTCGATGGCGAACGAGATGTCGGCGGCGACGTCGTCGAGCAGCCGCAGTTCCTGCTCGTCGAAGACGACCGTGTCGGCGTAGAGGTTGAAAACGCCAATCGGCCTGCCGCCGCTGACGAGCGGCAGCGCCGCCATCGCGCGGTAGCGGCGGTCGAGGGCGTCGCTCCGCCAGAGGGCGGCCTGCGGATCGGCGGCGATGTCGGCGCAGATGGCGTGACGGCCCGTCCGCAGCGCGTTGGCGGTGAAGCTGCAGCCAGCGGGCGGATCCTGGGCGATGAGCGCGTCGATGATGGCGAGCGCGCCGGCGTCGGCTCCAGCGTGCGCGACCACTCGGAGCCGGCCGCTGTCGTCGAGCAGCCCGATCCACGCCATGCGGAATCCGCCGGTCGCGACGGTGATGTGGCACGCGGCGGCCAGCACCGCCTGCTGGTCGGCCTCGCGCACGATCGTTTCGCTGATGCCGCCGAGCATCGCGTAGACGCGGTTCAGCTGCCGGATGCGGGCCTCGGCCTGGCGGCGCTCGGTGACGTCCTGCGCGGTGCCGAGCGCTTCGATCACGGCGCCCGATTCGTCGCGCCGGATGGTTCCGCGGGAGAGCACGACGCGGATGCGCCCATCCGGCCAGATCACGCGGTAATCCGCTTCGTAGTCGCGGGCGCCAGACTCCACGGCGCGGATGAACGCCGTGGTACCGCCCTCGCGATCGTCGGGATGGATGACCTCGGCGACCTGGGCGAAGGTGAGCGGTACGCCAGGGGGCAATGGCAGCAGTTCGTGCATCTGAGCCGACCAGGTTACGGTGCCGTCGGGCAGGTAGCGCCAGCTGCCGATTCCGGCCTCGCGCTGCGCGTCTTCGAACCGGCGCTCGTTTTCCCGCAGCAGCGCCTCGGCGGCGCGTCGCGCCGTCGTGTCCTGGACCACCCCGCGCATCCGGACCGCCGAGCCGGTGTCGTCGAAGTCGAACTCGCCGCAGCCGAGCGCCCAGTGCACCGAGCCGTCCAGCCACACCACGCGGAATTCCCGGTCGAACGGTTCCTTCGCGTCCACACAGCGCTCGACCTCGGCGTTGATCCCGCCGATGTCGTCGGGGTGGACGCTGGCCGCGAAGGCCTCGTAGGTGCCGGCGAAGGTGCCAGGCTCGAGGCCCCACAGCTTCTCGTGTCCGGGCGACCAGGTGATGTGGCCTGTCACCAGATCCCAATCGAAGGTGCCCATGCGCGCCGCATCGAGCGCCAGCCGCAGGCGCTCCTCGCTCTGGCGCAGCGACGCCTCGGCGCGCTTGAGCTCGGTGGCATCGATGACCGTGGCCACGATATGCGTTTCGCCGTTGAGCGGGATCATCACCGCCGAGCCCAGACAGAATCGCTCCTCGCCGGCACGGTTGAGAAATCTGACGCCGTCGGCGAGCAGTGTTCCGCTGGAGGTGAGCAAGGTGCGGAATGCGGTCCGCGCGTCCTCGGTGATCAGGCCGAGCTCGGCCACCGTGCGCCCGACGCAGTGCGCACGCAAATGGCCGCTCATGCGCTCGAATGCGTCGTTGACGTCGAGTATGGCGCCGTCGCGCAGGCGGGCGATGAAGAGCGCCGCCGGGCTCGAGTAGAAGATTTTCGAAAACCGCTCCTCGCTCTCCTGCAGGCGCGCCTCGCGCTCCCGCAGTTCGCCGGTCTGGCGGCGGACCTCGAGCTGCGTCATCACCTGACGGCTCAGCGCCGTGAGGCCGCGCATCTGGGTCGGGGTGAGCTCTCGTGGCACCCGGTCCATCACGCACAGCGCGCCGAGCACGTGCCCCGCGGCGGTGGTCAGGGGCGCTCCGGCGTAGAAGCGGATGCCCAGCTCGCCGGTCACGAGCGGGTTGTCGGCAAACCGTGGATCGAGCGCGGCGTCGGGGACGACGAGCGGCGTGCGCTGATCGAGCACGTGCGCGCAGAAGGCCACGTCACGCCGGGTCTCTGTCGGCTCGAAGCCGAACCGCGACTTGAACCACTGCCGGGATTCGTCCACGAGCGCGATGATGGAGATTGGCGTGGCGCAAATCGCCGCGGCCAGCTCGGTGATCTCGTCGAGCGCCGGCTCGGCCGGGGTGTCGAGGACCTCGTACCCCCGCAGAGCTCCGAGACGCTCGTCTTCGTCGGTGGCGCGGCGTAGCGGATGCATCAGCAGCGTGTCTTCATGGGCGGCTTGGCAGCATCCTGTCGAAACCGATCCGATACTGTCAACGATTTGAACGTAGCGGCTGGTATCCTCGTACGCGGATGGGCCGCATCTTCCTCCTCTCTCCCGCCAACTGCGGTGGCCGGCGCGCCGGCCAGATCGTGTCCGACCGGGCCGAGTTCCCACTGGCCCGGCAGCTCCGCTCGCCGGAGGGCGCCCCGCTCGGAGACGTGTTCGCGTTCATGAGCGGCCTCTATTTCCGTGGCAAACTCGCTTACGCCCGCTGTTTCACGCGCCCACCCGACCCCGACGATCCGATGGCGGCCGGCGGAGTGCTGGTCATCACGCCCAACGCCGGGCTGCGCGGCGCGGACGTGGCAGTGACCCGCGAATCGATCCACACCTTTGCCGGCGAGCCCATCAGTTTGGACAACGAGCGCTACCTGCGCCCGCTGGAGCGGAGCGCGCAGGCCGTGCGTGCCTGCGTCGGCCCCGAGTGCGACGTGGTGCTGCTCGGGAGCGTCGCCTCGGGCAAGTACGTCGAAGTGCTCCAGCCGGTATTCGGCGATCGGTTGCTGTTCCCGTCGTCGTTCGTCGGGCGCGGTGACATGAGCCGGGGCGGCCTGATGCTGCGCTGCGTCGAGAGCGGCCTGGAGCTCGACTACATTCCGGTTGCGGGAGCCATCCGTCACGGGCCGCGGCCGGCGAAGCTCGGGCCTCTTCGCAATCCCGCTGCCGCTCGCTGAGGTGCGTTACTTCTTGTGCGCGTCCAGGAAGTCGAAGATTTGTGACGCGTAGCTGAGGTAGGCCTCGAGGTGCGTGCCTCCCGGCACGGTCGCGTACACCGTCTCGATCCCCGCGGCTCTCGCCGCGTCGGCCATCTTCTTCGAGGCCTCGAGGGGATTGGTCGTGTCCTGGTCGCCGTGGATGACCATCAGCGCGACTTTGCCTTTGAGCCGGTCGAACGGGTACGCGTCGAGCACGATCGGCGCAGAGCTGATCACGAGGGCGGCAAACCGGTCGGGATACTTTGCCCCGAGGTGCAGCGCCCCCGAGCCGGACGGATTCTGGCCGTGGAGATACACGCGCGACGTGTCGACGTTGTATTCCTCGGTCACTATGTCGATGACGTTGAGCACGTCCTGCTCGGCGCGCTCGTTCTCGACCGGTGTCCATCCCTCGGCCGGTGCCGCCGCGTTGGGGCGGGCGATGCGATACGGGCTGCCGTAGTAGGGCTGCCGCAGCGGCCGGTAGCCCATCGGCGTCACCACCAGATAGCCACGTTTCTCGGCCTGCAGCACCAGATCGTTCTGACTGCGGTACGAGTTGTCCACGCTCGTACCGGCGCGCAGCGTGACCAGCAGCGGCAGGCTGGTGCCCGGCGTCCATCGCGAGGGCACGAACAGACGATACGGAATCGACTCCCCGGTGCCGGGAAAGTCGTACACGCGGTACTGCTCCCCGACGTGGCGGTAGAGCGGGGCCCGCGGATTCGGACGCGCCGGCGCTGGCGCCGCGGCCTGTGGCGGCGCCTGTGCGGCCGCGGTACCGTCGGGTGCGCCGGCGAGCGCGATCAGTGCGAGCACGGGCAGGGCAAGCGGCCGCATCGCCGCCCATCCTACCCGATGGCGCGGCTGGCAGCCTCCGGGAGCAGTTCCACCCGCGCACCCGAGCGCAGTTCGCCGCCCTGGATGACCTCGGCGTTGAGCGCCAGGCGTCCATCGAAGCGGCGCACGATGTCCTTGAGCACGCGCGGATCCTGCGCCAGCGTGTCGGGATCCACCGTGGTCATGACGCATCGGCCGCGCAGGTCGGCGAGCGCGACGAGCACGGCGCCGACGCGCAGGATGCGCCCTTCCCACTCGCGCTCGGTGAGATCCGCCACGCCGCCAACGATCAGGTTGGGGCGCAGACGCCGGCCGTCGCGCCCGAACGCGGCAATCGCGCCGTCGGTGGCGACGAGGAGCGGCAGGATGTCGAACCGCGCCTCGCTCTCGTTGCGGACCAGGCGGGCGCCTGGCCCGACGATCGCTTCGACTCGCGCGCGCACGTCGTCGGCAGCCCACGGGCGCCCGTCAACAAGCGGCTCGCCGTCCGTGCCGAGCGTGGCATGCAGTCCCAGGAGCCGCGGGTAAGCACGCGCCGTGACCAGCCGGCCGCGCCCGTCGTACACCTGCACCACGCGGTCACCGTGCACACCGAGCGGGCCGGCGCTCACGCGCTCGAGCCGCTCGCCCGCCATCGATTTCACCGGATATCGCCAGATCTCCGCCATATGCATGAGAAAGCCCTCGCGGGCGGGCCCGCGAGGGCGATCCACCCGTCGCGTTTGGATGCCGGGAGGGCGCTCCGGGTTACGGCTGGCTCGACCCCGGCTCCAGCGGCCCAGCCTCAACGCCGTGTGCGTCTGGCACAACCTACAACGCGTGCTCAGCCGCGCGATGCGGTTCAGTGCGTGGCCGTCTTACCGACTTCGCGCTGCACCTCGAGCGCGTGGGTGAGGTGCGCCTGGACGGTGGAGCTGGCCTTGGCGGCAAACGCCTTCAGCTCGGCGTCTGAGCCTGATTGCGCTTCGGCCTGCATCACGCCCAGCACGTCGCGGTGGCCGGACACCATCGCGTCGATGTAGGCGCGGTCGAATGCCGCTCCGCTCAGCTTCGAGAGCCGGTCCTTCAAGGCCTTGGCGTCGGCAGAAAGCTCGGCAGGCCAGGCGAAGTTCTTGCGCGTAGCAATCGCCTTCAGCTCGTCGCCCGCCTTGCGGTGATCATCGATCATCCGCTGCGCGAACCCTTTCACATCGCGGCTCGCGGCCTTGTCGAGCGCGAGCATGCCCAGCTCGACCTCGCCCATGCCGACTCCGCCGATCTTCGTGACGAATCCCTGGTCTCCGCCAGCGCCCTGCGCCGCTGCGCTCGAGACGGCTGCTAGTGCCAGCGCCATTCCGACGATGCAAGTCTTGTATGTCATGGCACAACGTTCCCCCTGTCGTGGAACGTCGCAAGCGACGTACCCGCGCGGCCCCCCGTCAACGCGAGCAAACCCGAGCCTTTGCGCACGTTCGAGCGCGAGCGCTGCGATGGTATGAGCCGTGCACTTCACGCGGCATCGAAGCAAGTTCGCGACGATTGGGTTCACTGTACGGAGGGGAAATCATGGCTCAGGCCGGAACACTGCACGATGCATTCATGGATGAACTGCGCGACACCTACGACGCGGAGAAGCAACTGGTAAAAGCGCTGCCGAAACTCGCCAAGGCAGCCACTTCGCCCGAGCTGCGGGCCGCGTTCGAGGCTCATCTCGAGGAGACCCTCGGCCAGGTCGAGCGCCTCGAGGGCGTGTTTGCCAGTTTGGAGGAGAAGGTCAAGGGCAAGCACTGCGACGGCATCGCCGGCATCATCGAGGAAGGCAAGTCGATCATGGAGGAGGAGTTCGACGACGCGACGATGGACGCCTGCCTGATTGCGGCGGGACAGCGCGCCGAACACTACGAGATGGCGGCGTACGGGACGCTCGTCGCGTGGGCGAAGATCATGGGCCATGACGAGGCGGCTGAACTGCTCGAGCAGACGCTCGAGGAGGAAAAGGCCGCGGACGAGAAGCTGACGGCGCTCGCCGAGGATGGCATCAATCAGAACGCCGCCGACTCAGCGCATGATTCGGGTGAGGACGAGGAAGAGCAAGACGAGGCACCGGCAAAGCGCGCGCAACCGCGCGCGGTGGCCGCTCCAAAGCGCGCGGCGAGACACTAGACCGCGGGGATCAGCGAGATTTCTGAGGGGGCCCGGAGCGGGGCACTTGCGGCTCAGGCCGGTGTGGCATGATGGAGCATTCTGTTCTCTGGCCCCCTCTTTTCCGTGTTCCTGATCGTGGCGGTGGACGTGCTGGGTCTCACCATCATGATCCCGCTCCTCCCGTTCTACGCCGAACGCATGGGCGCGAGTCCGGCCCAGGTGGGCTGGCTCATTGGCATCTACGCGGCGTGCCAACTGGTGTCGGGGCCGTTCCTCGGCCGCTGGTCCGACTCCACGGGGCGCAAGCCGCTGCTCATCGTGAGTCAGCTCGGCACGTGCCTCGGCTTCATCGTCACGGCGTTCGCGCCCAACCTGTGGGTGCTGTTCGCGGCGCGCGCGATCGATGGCCTGACGGCCGGCAACCTGTCGCTTGCCCAGGCCTACATCTCCGATGTCACGAAGCCCGAGGAGCGTGCCAAGGCGTTTGGCCTCATCGGGATCGCGTTCGGGCTCGGCTTTCTCATCGGGCCCGCGGTGTCGGGCGTCTTGTCGCGCTTCGACTACCGCCTGCCGATCTTCGCGGCCGCGGCCCTGTCGGCGGCCAGCGTGCTCACGACGTGGCTGATGCTCCCGGCGGTGACGCCGGGCGGCGGGGGCGCCGCGCCGCCGCGGCGGCTCACACTTTTTGAATGGCGCGCCTACGGCGCCTACTTCCGCGAGCCGCGCCTGTCGTCGAAGCTGTGGCAGTTCCTGTTGTTCTCACTCGGCTTCTCGATGTTCGTGGCCGGGATGCCGCTCTTCGTCGAGCGCCGTCTCACCTGGCACGGCCAGCCCTTCGGCCCCGAGCAGGTGGGCTATGTGTGGGCGCTCGCCGGACTCTTCGGCGTGCTGTGGCAGGGGCCGGCGCTGGGGCGCCTGGTGAAGATCTTTGGCGAGTTGCGGTTGAATCGCGCTGGCTTCATCGGCTACGTCGGCGGTTACACCATCCTGGCCTTTTGTACTTCGGTGCCGTGGCTGGTGGCGGCCACCGCGGTGATGTCGATGGGGTCGCTCGTGCGCCCGGCGCTCACCAGCTTGATCACGCACGCGGCGCCGCGTGAAGAGCAGGGCGTCGTGCTCGGGCTGATGCAGTCGCTCAATTCCGGCGCGCTCATCGTGGGCCCGCTCATCGCCGGCTACCTGATCGAGCACGGGCTGCTGACCACGTGGGGCCTGGCCGCCGCGGCCACCGCGGTGATGGGGCTGGTGCTCGCGTCCCACGCCGCGTAATTCCTGGGGCGGGTCTGAAGACCCGCGGCTACATCCGAACGTAGAGGGCGGTCTTCAGACCGCCCTGATCCCAACGTTACGCTCCCTTTGACGTGGCGACCTCGGCCGCTACGGCCGCCGGCTCCGCGTCGTCGCTCGTGCCGAGCATGTCGGCAATCGCCGAGAGCCCGTCCACGTGGTCGCACACCGCTTTGAACACCATCAGCATCGGCACCGCGAGCAGCATCCCCGCGGGGCCCCACGCCCAGCTCCAAAACGCGATGGCGGTGAAGATGGCGACATGATTGAGTGAGCCGGCACGGCTGATGAGCAGCGGCGTGAGCACCATGCCCTCGAGCGAGGTGATCACCAGCGCGATGCCTCCGACCAGGACTGCGCCCGGCACCGTCCCGAACTGCAACAACCCCACGGCGGCGAGCACGGCCGTCACGAGCAGCGGTCCGAAGTAGGGCACGACGTTCATCACCCCGGCAAACAATCCCCACACCGCCGGCTGCCGTACGCCGATCGACCAGAGAGCGAATCCCGTGGCGAGACCCACGATGACCGACGTCGCGACGGTGACGCGCAGGAACACCTCGATCTGGTGCTCGATGTCGTTGAGGATGTTCACGGTGAGACGCCGTTTGACGCGCGTCTGGAGATGGCGCACGAACCTGCGCTTGAACGAGTCGCCCTCGCCGAGCAGGAAAATCGTGAGGAAGAGCACGGTCAGCCCCTGGCCGGCCAGCGTCACCGCGCCAGCGCCGCCGCTCCACAGCCAGTCCGTCGTGCGGGTCGGCTGCCGTACCTCCACCGGCGTGACGCCTGGCGTCCGCGGCGGCGGCGACGCCGCTTCGGCCGCAGCCGCATCGATGGCCTTGGCCGCCTCCTGCACGCGCTGCAGTGTGGACTTGTCGCCGCCACGCGCCCGCCGCAGCTCGCGCCGCAACTCCGCGGTGCCTCTGGGGATGTCGTCCACGACCTGCTCGATCTGAGGCCACAGCACCCACCCGCCGGCGCCGATGCCACCCACCAGGGCGAGCATCACGACGAGCGCGGCGGCCGGGCGCGGCACGCGCCAGCGCACGAGGCGCTGGACGAGCGGGTCGAGTGCGTAGAACAGCAGCAGCGACACGACCAGCGGAATCAGCACCGCTGCCGTGAACTGCAGCGCGAACACCGCGGCACACAGCGCGATGACGCCGATGCCGGCGGTGAGCGGACGGCGGGACATCACACCACGCGTCGGCCTTGAATCACGCGAATGAGGAGCACGACCACGGCGACGACGAGCAGCACGTGAATCAGGCCGCCCAGGGTGTACGACGAGACCATGCCGAGGAGCCACAGCAACACGGCCAGCACGATGATGGTTTCCAGCATTGGACCTCCTGTCCCTTCCTGGGCCAGGCGTAGTGCACGGCTAGTGCCAACCGGACCGCACCGACTCGACAACAGAATGCTGGGAAATCTCGCGATCCGGCTCAGCCGTCGCGAGCAGCTTCTACAAGCGCAACCGATAGACGGTCACCGAGCCCGGCGGCCCTTGGTCTTGCTGGTCCTGCTGACCTTCTGGGGAAGCTCGGCTTCGCGCGCGATCATCACCTCGGTGGACTTGATGATGGCCAGCGCGGAGTCACCACGTTTGAGCTTGAGTTCCTCCACCGCGTCGGCGGTGATGACCGCCGTCAAACGCTGGTCGCCGATCCGCAGCCGGACCTGAGCCAGCAGACCGTCGGTCCTGACCTCTTCGATGAATCCGCGCAGACGATTGCGCCCGCTGAGCGCGACGATGAGCCCGGTCGGCGCCCGCTTCGAGAGGGCCGGCGGCTCGCCGCCGCCCTTCGCGACCAGCCGGTCGATCTCCGCGTCAGCCACGCGATGGTGTCCGCCCGCCGTCGTCGTCGTCCGGACCCGGCCGCTGTAGATCCACTGCTTCAGCGTTGAATAGCCGACGCCGAGGCGCTGCGCGGCGGCACGAACGGTCAGGAGTGCCATCGGGATCGGGTTGAATCGACTTGAATCGTATCACCCTGCCGCGACGCGGCACGAGTAGGTCTTGATCACCAGCCAGACCGCCCGGCCCGGCCGCAGCTCGAGCGTGTCGGCGCCGCCCGGCGTGAGGTGCACGGTGAAGCGCGTGCCGGAGGCGTCGATGGCCGCGACGACCGTGGCGCCCTGCATGGCGCACTCGGCGACCGCGCCGGGCAGGACATTCCGGGCGCTGAGCCCGGCCGGTTCGCGGTCGGCCAGCAGGATGTCCCCGGCTCGAATCGCCACGCGGATGGCTGTGCCGGCCGCTGCCACCCCAAGCGGCACTTCGAGCTCGGTACTGGTGCCGGTGAGCAGGCAGGTCATCGTGCCGGCACGATCGTGGCGCGCCGTGACGGTGGCGTCGAAGAGGTTTTCGAAGCCGGCCAGCGCCGCCAGCGGCGCGAGCGCCGGGTGGTCGAGTACTTCGTGGGGCGACCCGCTGGCCACGATGCGCCCGTGTTCGAGGGCAATGAGCCGGTCGCCGAGCGCGAACGCCTCGCGGTGACTGTGGGTGACGTAAAGGACCGGGAGGCGCCGCGTCTCGTTCCAGCGGCGCAGGTCGTCCATGATCTGGCGCTGGATCGCGTAGTCGAGGGCCGACAGCGGTTCGTCGAGCAGCAACGCCGACGGGTCGGTGACGAGGGCGCGTGCCAGTGCCGTTCGCTGCCGCTCGCCGCCGGACACCTGGTCCGGCCGCCGCTCGAGCAGGCCGGAGATGTGGAACGACTCGGCGGCCGCGGCCACCCGCGCGCGCCGCTCGTCGCGCGGCAACGCCGCCAGCCCATAGCCGATGTTCTGAGCCACGCTCATGTGCGGGAAGAGCGCGAGCTGCTGGAAGACGTAGCCGACGTGCCGCTCCGGAACCGCGACGTCGACGCCTGTCTGGCTGTCGAACAGCACCCGGTCGCCGATCGCGACCCGCCCGCGGTCGGGACGGGTGAGGCCGGCGACGCCGCGCAGGATTGTCGTCTTTCCAGAGCCCGAGGCGCCAAACAGGATCGTGACGCCGGGCTCGGCGCGGAACGACACCTCGAGCGCGAACCCGGCATTCAGCTGCTTCGTCAGGAGCACCGCGAGCGTCATGCGATCGGCGCGGCCGCAAGGGGACGCCGCCGCAGGCCGTAGACGATCAGCAGCACCGCGAACGCAAAGACCAGCATGAAGAGCGCCGTCGTCGTCGCCTCGCGGTATTGCAGCGCCTGCACGTGGTCGTACACCGCAATCGAGATGGTGCGGGTGACGCCCGGGAGGTTGCCGCCGACCATCAGCACCACGCCGAACTCGCCGACGGTGTGCGCGAAACTCAGAACCAAGCCGGCGATCACGCCCTCGAGCGACAGTGGCAGCACGACGCGCAGGAAGGTCCGCAGGCGCGACGCGCCAAGAATCGAGGAGGCTTCGCGCAGGGTGGGATCGACTTGGGCGAACGCCGCCGCGACCGGCTGCACCGCGAAGGGCAGACTGTAGAACACCGAGGCGACGACCAGCCCTTCGAACGTGAACGCGAGCGGATGCCCCGTCCACGCGCTCCACAATCGGCCGGCGGGGCTGCGGTTCCCAGTGGCCATCAGCATGTAGAAGCCGAACACCGTCGGCGGCAGCACCAGCGGCAGCGAGACCACCGACTCCACCAGAAAGGTCCAGCGCCGGCGGCTGAACACCATCCAGTGCGCCAGCGGGATGCTGATGAAGAGGAGAATCGTCGAAACCAGCGCCGCGAGCCTGGCGGTGAGCCAGAGTGCCTGCCAGTCCATCCTGGTGGGGAGATTGTAGCGGCGGACCTGGATCAGCGCGCCGAGGGGCGCAGCACCGTGAAGCCGAACCGGGTCAGGTGCTCGACCGACGGGCCCTGCCGCAGGTAGGCGATGAAGTCGCGGGCCAGCGCCGCCTCCCGCGACGCCTTGACGACGACAGCCGCCTGATCGATGTCGGGGTAGCTGGTGGCCGGAATTTCGGCGTAGCTGCCCTCGGCCTTGAGCGTGGGCCCGAGCACCAGCGACAGCGACAGCAGTCCGGCGTCGGCGTTGCCCGATTCCACGAGCTGCGCCGTCTGCGCCAGGCTTTCGCCCATCACCAGTTTCTTCTCCAGCGTGTCGTACAGCTGCGCGTTGCGCAGGGCCGCCACCGCGGCCCGGCCATAGGGCGCGTATTTCGGATTGGCCAGCGCCACGAACCGAACCCGGGCGTCGGTGAGGGCCACCAGGCCGCGTCCGAGGTCGAGGTGACTATCGCGGCGGGCCCAGAGCACCAGGTGTCCTTTGGCATAGACCTGGAGCGTCGCGGCATCGGCGAAGCCGGCCGTCGCCAGCTGCCGCGGATAGTCGACGTCGGCCGACAGGAACACGTCGAACGGCGCCCCGTTCTGAATCTGGGCGAAGAGAGTACCCGACGATCCGTACGACACCGTCACCGTGGCCGCCCGGCTGCGCTCGAACCCGCGCACGATCTCGGGCAGCACCGTCTGCAGGTCCGAGGCGGCCGCCACCACCAGGCGGCGCGAGCCCTGCGTAACCACGCGGGTCGGCAGGAGCGGCGCCAGCGCGATCAGGACGGCGAGCGCCTTGCACAGCCGTCTGCGTTGCGAGATCATCAAAGCCGATTATAGTCGATTTGAAGCAATTTGAATGACGGTTGCATCCGCTATACAGTCTGGAGACGCGGAGGCGTTTCAGGGACATGCAACAGACCGGGGTAAGAGTGTGGCTGGTGGTGTGCGTGTTGGCGTTGGGCGGCACGGCCGCGGCGCAGGTCGGCAGCGGACAGATCACTGGCATCGTGACCGATCAGGCTGGGCAGGCGGTGCCCGGCGCCACGGTCACGGCCAGGAACGGCGCCACCGGCGCGGTGCGGACCACAGTGTCGTCGTCGGCCGGGCTTTATGCGATTCCCGGACTTCGTCCGGGTGAGTATCGCGTGGGCGTGGAGCTGAGCGGCTTCAGATCCGCGCGCCAGGACGGCATCCGCGTGGAAACGGGTCTCACACGTCAGCTCGACGTCGCCCTGCACCTCGGTGGCGTCACCGAAACCGTCACTGTCACCGGCGACGCTCCGCCGCTGCGGGCACGCGCCGGCCTCGGCCAGGTGATCTCGGAAGAGACGATTCCGGCGCTGCCGCTCAACGGCCGCAGCTTCATCACGCTGGCGTCGCTGTCTCCGGGCGTGGCCCTGCCCCCGGCCTCACAGCTGCCGCGCATCAACGGCGGGCGGCCGCGCACGAACGAGTACCTGTTCGACGGCATCTCGGTGCTCCAGCCCGAGCCGGGGCAGGTCGCGTTCTTCCCCGTGATCGACGCGATTCAGGAATTCAAGATCGAAACCAACAGCCCGCCGGCCGAGTTCGGCCGGTTCAACGGCGGCGTCGTCAACCTCACGACCAAGTCGGGATCGAATGCCTTTCATGGCACCGTCTTCGAATTCTTCCGTCACGAGTCGCTCAATGCGCGCAACTTCTTCGCGTCGACCAACCCGGTGAAGCCGGAATTCCGACGCAACCAGGTTGGCGGTGTGCTGGGCGGGCCGCTGCGGCGCGATCGGACGTTCTTCTTCGTGGACTATCAGGGGCAGCGCCAGCACATCGGCCGCACCGTGATCTCGACCGTGCCCACGGTGCTGCAGCGGCAGGGCATCTTCACCGAAGCCATCGGTGGCCGCGTGCCGGCTGTCTACGACCCGGCCACCACAGCCCCGAACGGCAGCGGCGGCTTCACGCGCACGGCGTTTGCGAACGGCACGATTCCGCTCGACCGGATGGATTCGGTGGCGCTGTCGCTGCTCGGGCGCTATCCGACGCCGACTTCCACGGGCACGGCCAACAACTACCGCCGCGTGGACAACGAGGTGGATGACCAGAACCAGATGGACGTCCGCCTCGACCATCAGATCAGCACTCGCGATCAGGCCTTCGGCCGCCTGTCGCACTTCCAGGGCACCTTCCTGCCGGTCACGCCGCTGCCGGAGGGGAGCGGCGCCACGAGCGGCACGCTGGGTCCGCAGGACACCACGGCCTGGGCGTTTGCGTCGAACTATCAGCGCACGTTCTCGGCCAGCGTGCTCAACGAGGTCCGCTTCGGGGATACACGGCGCACCGTTGGCCGGACCGCGGCGCAGCTGTCGACCAGTGCCGGATCGGCGTTGAACATCCCCGGCATTCCTTCGTACGCGCAGTTTCCCAATACGCTCCCGGCGTTTACCTTCGGCGGCGCGTATCAGCAGCTGGGATCGCCCGCGAACACGGCGACCGACTTCAACACCAGCGTCACCGAAGTCGCCGATACGCTGACCTGGGTGCGCGGGCGCCACACGGTCAAGGCCGGCTTCGACTGGCGGTGGGAGCGTTTGAACGTCATTCAGCCGCCGTCGCCTACGGGGTCGTTTGCGTTCAGCACGCTCGGCAGCGATCTGCCCGGCGTGGCCAACACCGGCGCGCAGTTCGCCAGCTTCCTGCTCGGTCAGGTCCAGACGTTCTCGATCGATCTGCAGACGCAGCAGGTCCAGGAGCGCGCTCGCTTCCAGGAGTATTTCGTCCAGGACGACTGGCGCGTGTCGAATCGCTTCACGCTCAGCCCTGGCCTGCGCTATACGCTGAACTTCCCCTCGACCGAAATCAACGGGCAGACCGCGGTGTTCAATCCCGCGACCGAGCTGCTCGAGTACCCGGGCGACCAGCCCGTGCGACCGCTCAAGAAGAACAACTTCGGCCCGCGGCTGGGACTGGCCTACAGCGTCACCGACAAGACGGTCGTCAGCACTGGCTACGGCCTCGTGTGGATTGAGATGGCCGGCATCACGACGCCGTTCACGACGCCGTCGTTTCCGTTCCTGCAGACCGTCACTCAGCGCCCGCTCGATACCATCGATCCGGCCTTCGTGCTCCAAGACGGCCCGACCGTGGCGCCGATCGCGCCAACGCCCACCGCGGGCGTGGGGCAGGGCGTGTTCGGCGTGGACGGCACGCTCGGGTCGGGCTATGTGCAGCAATGGAATGCGTCGGTGCAGCGCGAGATTACCCACAACACGACGATCGAGATCTCATACGTCGGCTCGAAGATCACCCATGTCGGCATCCCCGACACCAACATCAACCAGCTGACGGTGGACCAGCTCGCGCAAGGCGCGCCGCTGTTGCAGCGGGTGCCGAACCCGTATTTCGGCATCATCCCGCGCTCGTCGTCGCTTGGCGACCCGACGATTCCGCTGGCGCAGCTGCTCAAGCCGTTCCCGCAGTACACGACGGTGAGCCTCTATCGCAACAACGTCGGGACGACCGATTACCAAGGCGTCACCGCAAAGCTGGAACAACGCCTGACGCGCGGCGTCTCCTCCATCGTGAGCTATACGCGGTCGCGCCTGCGCGACGACGCATCGTCGGTGTTCGACGCGTCGATTCTCACGGGCCCGGTGGCGAATTATCCGGTGGCCGACAGTTTCAATCGCCACCTGGAGCGTGACTACTCGACCGGCGACATCCCTCATCTCTTCGTCGCGTCGGCGACGTGGGATCTGCCGATGGGCCAGGGGCGCGCCTACGAGGGTCACGGCATCCTTGGCGCGCTGGGGCGCGACTGGACGCTGGCCGCGATCGTGACGCTGCAGTCGGGCATCCCCGTGGCCCTGACGCAGACGACCAACTTCAACGCGTTTGCCGGTTTCGGCACGCAGCGGCCGAATCTGGCGGGCGATCCGGAGCTGCCCGAGGACGAGCGGTCGGTGGCACGCTGGTTCGACACCGCGGCCTTTGCCATTGCGCCGCAGTTCACGCTGGGGTCGGCATCGCGGAACCCGATCCGCGGCCCTGCCTATCGCAACGTGGACCTCGCTGTGAGCCGCCGGCTGCCCCTTTCCGGCGGTTCCGCTCTGGAACTACGCGCCGAAGCGTTCAATCTGCTCAACACGCCACCGCTGGGCAATCCCAACGCCGTCGCCGGCGTCGCCAACTTCGGCACCATCACGACGGCCGGCGACCCGCGCGTGATCCAGCTGGCGGTGAAGTATCTGTTTTGATGTAGGGGCCGCCTTCAGGCGGCCCTGGGCCGGCTAAAGCCGGCCCCCACGTCCCCTGCGCGCCGTCATCCTCGCGACGTCAGGTACGCCCCCAGCCCGTCGAGCACCATCTGTACCGACAACATCACGAGCAGGATGCCCATCAGCCGCTCGACCGCCATCGCGCCGCGCGGCCCGAGGAAATTGAAAATCCAGGTGGACACCGCGAGGATGATCGCTGTCGGGAGCCACGCCATCACGACCGCCAGGGCGACGTTGGTCACCGGGTTGTTCTGGGCCATGAGGATGACGGCCGAGATGGCGCCGGGTCCGGCTATCAGCGGCATTGCGATTGGCACCACCAGCGGGTCGTCGAGCCCTTCCTTGTCGATCACCCGGTGGGCCGGGAAAATCATGCCGAGCGCGATCATGAACAGCACAATGCCGCCCGAGATCCCGAGCGTGTAGGCCTGCAGTCCGAGCGCGTGGAGAATGACACCGCCGGCAAAGACGGACAGCTGCAGGATGCCGAGCGCGATGATGCTCTCGCGGACGATGATGCGCCGCCGGCGCGCGGGCGCGGTCGTCCGCAGCAGCGTGTTCAGCGTGACCAGGTTGCCGAACGGGTCGAGAACGATGAACAGCAGGAGCGCGATCGAGATCACGCGCGCTCCAGCTACTTGCCGAGAAATTTCATGTGCTCGACGTCCTTTTCGTTCTCGGCGCAGATGAACTCGATGAGGTCGGCGTCGAGCTTGTCGTCGACCATCAACTTCTGGTTGACGCGCACCGAGAACGGCGCGGTGTAAGCCTTCGGATCGTCGATGGTCACGTCGATCTTCAGCGTCCCGTAGTTCAGGCGCCGGTAGCGCTCGGTGATCTTCGCGGCATCGGTCTGAGGCGAGCCGTCGATGTCGTGCCAGCCGCCGTCGCGGAGGCCGGTGGTTTCGACCACCAGCGTGTCACCCTCCCAGTGGCCGGCCGAGTAGCCGTACCACCACGGCTGCGGATCGTTCTTCGGCGAGGTTCGGCCGTCGGTGAAGATCTGGCGGATGCCGCTGTTGCCCTCGTAGAGGATCACCAGGACCTCGGGCGTCTGGATCATCTTGCGCGGCTGCGGGTGCTCGTGAAACTGCATCAGCCCCATCGGCAGGCAGTGCGCGTCGGGATTGTCCTTGCTGCCCGCGCCCTTGCGCTCGGCCATCAGTTGCTTCGCCCACGGCTGCAGCGGCAGGCCGTTGGGGAAATTGGCGCCGATGTTCGAGAAGGTCGAGGCCGGCGGCTCGCCGGGCGGCGACACCGGCGGCTTGCGCACCTGGCCGCCGTAGAACCACTCGTTCAGCCATACCCCGGTCAGATCGATTTTGCCGTCGGCGGTGCGCGGCGCCGGCGCCTCGAGGTTCACCGTGCCGTCGGCCTTGAGCGGCACGCCGCGGTTGGGGTGCGCGAGCCACTGCGCGCCGAGGGGTGAGCCGGCAAGCGCAAGCGCCACGGCGATGGCCGTCCACAGTCGTCTGGTCATCTCACTCCTTCAGGAGGCGGTTCGACACGAATCCTTGCATCTCGGCGCGCCGCCGGTCGCGCGCGTCGATCTCGTCGAGGCGCGTCCACGACTCGTCGTGCTCGTAACGGTAGCTCGCGACGAAACCCGAGGGGCTGGCGCTGCCGAACTCGGCTGGCCCCAGCATCGAGAAGTAGCGATGGCCGTCGGCACGTTCGTAGAGGTGGTAGATCCGGCCGGCCACGCGGTGGAAGCGGCACTCGGCGTGGATCAGGTCGACGTCGCGCGAGGCCTGCTCGATGATTTCGCGGGCGCGCTCCTGCAGCGTTTTCATCTGCTCGACGATGACTTCGAGCTGGGCGTTGGTGCGCAGGGCCACCTTCGACGACGCACTCTCGATGAGACGGGCCTGGTCTACCAGGGACACGGGCGCGCCGAGCCGGCTCACCGGATAGGGCGAAGCGTTGTCGGAGCCGCGGAAGTTGTCGCCGCTGTACTTCTTGTCGCCGGTGTCGCTCACGAATCTCCCCGCGGGCCCGTCGCCAGGCGCGCAATGGTCGCGCCCAGGTGTGACGACGGATCGTCCCAGAATTCGGTGACCAGCGGATGCCGGTCGAGCGCGGCCTGTACGATGCCGCGCTGTACGCCGCGCCCCCGCCCGTGCACCAGCCGCACTTCCGTCAGTCCGCGCGCCGAGGCCTCGGCGAGATACTCGTCGACCACGGAGCGGATGTCGGCTGGCGCGAACGAATGCAGGTCGAGTTCGGGCCCGATGGGCACCTCGACCGGGTCGTCCATCCCGAAGATCCTACCCTGCGCCCTCAGGGCGGTCTCAAGACCGCCCTCTACGACAGTCAGCGCGATGAGAGCCGCAGGCGCGGCGACGAGCCCACCTGCTCGTAGCGCAAGCCGTCGGACGGCCGATCGAGCTGCCGCACGTAGAGACTGCGCGCGCCGTCGCGCCCGGCGCTGCCCGTGGCCACCACGACGTCGCCCGGGTTCAGCGTGTCGGCGCGCATGCCGACGTCCACGAGCTCGAAGCGGTTATCGAGCTCGAGCCGCCACGCCTGCACGCGACCACCCTCCGCCGTCACGTCGAGCCCGATCCAGGGGTGCGGGTTGACGAACTGGAATTCGCGCACGCTGCCGGTCACCGTCACCTGTTGCCGGCTGTCGTAGATGGCGCTGATCGAATGGTGCGCGTCGAGTGTGGTGCCCACCACGATGGCGACCAGCAGCGCCATTCCGCCCCGCCGGACACCGGGCTGCACGGGCGATCCTAGCGCCCCGCGGTGCCCGCGGCCGTGGCGGCGCGCTCTTCCGCGCGCGCGGCCTCGAGGATGTTGCGCAGGCCGTAGTTGCCTTCATGGCAGGCGTACTCGAACGGCGGCTGCCCGGCATCGCGAGTGAGGTTCATCGCGAAGGTCCACGGCCGCGCCCAGGTGCGCGGGTCGTCGAACGTCACGGCCCATTCCACCGTCTCGGGGCCCAGCGGCGTGAAGCGCTCGATCATCTTCAGCTGATCGCTCGAGCCGCGGTACGGCGTCTTGTCCGTGAAGTTGGTGGTCTCGATCACCAGCGTGTTGCCTTCCCACCGCCCGCGCGCGTCGCCCAAGTACTGGCGCACGCTGCCGGCGATGTGGTTGCGGCCGTCGAGGGGGATGACGCGCGTGTCGTGCACCATCTCGTAGGTGATGGTGACGAACCCGGGGCCCTGCTGAATGTGGTACGAGTTGCCGTAGATCGCCGGCATCATCGAGCCGGGGATGCCGCGGGTGATGCAGCGGTCGTAGAGGCTGCGATCCTCCCAGGAATCGGCCGGCCCGCGGCCCGCGCGCGCCTGCTGCCGCGCTCGTGCCCGCTGCTGCGCCTCGGCGGTCTGAGGCGGGACCTTCCCGTCCGCCGGTTCGACGACCAGCCACGGACGGCTGTTGGCGGCGTAGTAGTTCTCGAACCAGTGCATCGGGCTCGTTGCGCCGGGGAACTCACTCAGGCCCGGCGTGCGTTCAATGGTCTGCTCCTGGCGTTGCTGCACCAGCTTGGCCAGCTCCGCCGGCGAGACGTCCTCCATCCGGCGGCCGGCGAACTCGTCGGGCCGCTCGAACGGGATCCCGCTCTCGTCGCTGTTGTTGTAGTCGCCGGCAATGTCCGGGTCGCCCCACGGTGTCCGCGGCGGCACGAACGTGCCGCGCGGCGGCAGCGGCGCGGCTTGCTTGCGATTCGGTACTTCGCCGGCTTTGATGGGCTGCGCGCGCTGCGGTGCCGCCTGCGCGTGCAGGCTGACCGCCACGGCGACGAACGTCAGGATGGCGGCCACGGCCGCCGTCGTACGGAGGGAGCAATGTCTCATCGGGGCGTCCTCGGCGAGGTCCAGCCCCGATCCTATCAGGCCGGCCGGAAGCCGCGCATCCCCGCGGCGGGTTAGGGCTCGCGCGTCCTTCGACGGCGAACATTGAAGAGGCAGCGGCCTCTCGTGGAGACCGCTGCTCCAAGGAAGGTCCCCGCTACGAGGCGGGCTCGATGCGCAGAATGGCGCCCGGATTCTGATCCGTGACGACGTAGAGCAGGCCGTCCGGACCCTGCTTGATGTCGCGAATGCGCTGGCGGAGCTCGACGAGCAGCGACTCCCGGCGCAGCTCCTCCATCTTCTCGTTGAAGAGGATCCGTTCGAGGTGGCCGGTGCCGGGGATTTCCCCGGTGCGCAGCGCGCCCACGAACACGTCGCCCTTCCACTTGGGGAACCTGTCGCCGGTGTAGAAGGCCATGCCCGACACCGCGATCGACGGGATCCAGATCACGACCGGCGGCTCGAACCCGGCGTGGCCCGGCCGTTCGATCTGAAACGGCCCCGGATAGCTGCGGCCGTAGCTCACGAGCGGCCAGCCGTAGTTGGCGCCGGCCTTCAGGATGTTGATCTCGTCGCCGCCATTGGGGCCGTTCTCGTTGAGCCACATCTGACCGGTGCCCGGGTGCACGGTGAGGCCGAGCGAGCTGCGGTGTCCGAGCGTGTAAACCTCCGGGGCGTACCCGGCCTTGCCGACGAACGGGTTGTCGGGCGGCACCGTGCCGTCGTCCTTCAGCCGCAGCACCTTGCCGCCCTGGCTGTTGCCGTCCTGCGCGTTGTTGCCGGGGCCGGCGGCGGCGGTGGTGACGTAGAGCATGCCGTCGCGGCCGAAGGCGATACGCGCGGTGCCGTTGCCCTCGGCGCCCACGAAGACGTCCTTGGTCTCGACCAGGGCCGAGCCGTCCCATCGCCCGCGCGCGATGGCCGTGGTCTGCCGCTTCTCGTCGAGCGGCTTCGTGTAGCAGATATAGACCAGGCGGTTGGACGCGAAGTTGGGATGCAGCACCACGTCCATGTAGCCGTGCACCGCACCCGGTTCACCCGAGACGCCCAGATTGCGGGCCATCGGAGCGCCGGCCACGGGCTTGGGATCGAGCACGCCGTTGCGGACGATGCGGAGGCGTCCGGGCCGCTCGGTGACCAGCATCGCGCCGTCGGGGAGCCAGGTGACGGTCCACGGGTTCTCGAGCCCGGTAACGATCGCGCTGACACGGATGCGCTGGCCTTCGCCGGTGTCGAATTCCATCGGCAGCTTCGGCAGGGGCCGGTTCGCCAGACCAGTGGGCGCGACCGGAATGCCGATGGGCGTCATCGGCACTTTCTGCTGCCCGAAGCCGACCGATGATCCCGCGGTGGCGGCCAGCAGCACGGACAGCGCGCCAGCAACACGAGCGGGAGCGGGCTTCAGCGAACGGAGCGTCTTCGTCACGGAACAACCTCCTCATGGTCCTCGGACCGATCGCTGAGTATATCGGCTTCGGATGGTCGGGCGGGTCCAAAGACCCGCCTTGACCATCGGTGTCGCACATCCGCGTAGCCGCGGGTCTTTAGACCCGCCCCACCGCGACGGGTGTCGCGAGTGGCACGAGCGGCAGACAAATCTCCGTGATCAGCTCCGCCTCTTGTGTCGTGGTCGCATCGCTCACATAGGTTTCGTGACAGAGGCAGTGCGCCGCCTCGCGTCCGCTTGCCGGCAGCCACTGGCTGTACAGCTCCCGGTAGGTTTCGTTCAGCCGTGCGTACGGGCCGCGGTGCGTGGCAATTGCCATCTCGCCGCCCACGAGCGTGAGCAGCTCGCACCCGTCCGGGGCACTGGTCACGTCGTCGCCGACCGCGATGCACGCGTGGCTGCGCAGCTGCGCGGTGGGCACGACGTCGGGGTCGTCGTAGTAGATGCCGATCGAGGCCGCGCCGGGCCGGGCGAGGCCCCTGCCGTACGCGAGCGCGGTGAGACGGCCGAACGTCTCCCCGATGGTCATGTAGTGGCCGCGATGCTCGATGGCGAGCAAGCGGCGGGTCGGCAGCGTATCGATGCGCACGTCGATCATGATGGGCTCCTTCGGGGCAGCGAAGCGCGAGATCGCATCATCGATGCCGAAATGAACCCGACAGGTTGCAGGCGGAAAGGCGATGGGATCCCGGCGCGCGCGAAAACGCGTCGGCGGCTCGCCGAAGTGGCCGCGGAACGCCCGCGTGAACGGCTCCGGCGCGTCGTAGCCGGCATCGAGCGCGATGTCGATCACGGGTCGCCCAGTCCAGCGCAGCTCGCCCGCGGCACGCTCCAGCCGGAGCCGCCGCACGTGCGCGCTCAGCGATTCGCCGACGAGGCCGCTGAACACGCGGTGGAAGTGAAACCGCGAAAAGTGCGCCACGCCCGCCAGACGGTCCGGCGTGAGCGGCTCGTCCAGGTGGTCCTGCACGAAGCGCAGCACCCGGCGGATCCGGTCGAGATAGTCGTCGCGCGTGGAAGTCTTCATCGCCTGCCGTGGCCTGTCGTGTTCGGTCGAACAGCAGTGTGCGATGTCGCGCGGTGCCGCGCCTGACCCCGCGTGCGCATTTTCAGGGCGGCCTGAAGACCGCCCTCGCGTCCTCTACCGCCGTGCGGCCGGCGTCAGCGTGGTTTCCCGCCGCTCGGTGCCGCGCGTGTAGACCACCTTCACGGGCTGACCGATCTTCAGCAGGTCGAGCGCGTAGGTGTAGTCGTAAATGTTGGTGATCGCCTGGCCCGCGATCTCCACGATCACGTCGCCCTTCTGCAGCCCCGCCTGCTCGGCAGGCCCGCCGCCCACCACGCCGCCGAGCAGCAGACCCTTCACCGACGCGGCGTAGTCGGGCACCGTGCCGGTGAAGATCCGCACGCCGGTGCGCGACACCGTTTGCGACGACTGCTCGACCTTGACGAACGCAGGCGCGGGATCGAGGTCCATCACGCGCCTCGCGATGGCCGCGGCGAAGCCGGCCACGCGATCGAGGTCGTCGTAGGCGATCTTGTCGGCGGTGTCCGACGGCTTGTGGTAGTCGGTGTGCGCGCCGGTCGTGAACGACAGGCTGGGCACCCCCGCCTGGTTGAAGTTCATGACATCGGTCGGCTGGAACGGATCCGGCTGCACCGTGAGGTCGAACCCCGCCGCCACGTTCGTACGCTCCAGGATCGACGCCCACGCCGCACTGCTGCCCGCGGCCTGCACCACCAGCTTGTTGTCCTGCATGCGGCCGACCATGTCGAAGTTGAGGTACGCGGCCAGCTGATCGACCGGCACCGGTGGTGCGGCGATGAACGCCGCCGAACCGAGCAGGCCGATTTCCTCCGCGCTCCAGAACCCGACCAGCAGATGGCGGCGCCGCATCGGCTGCCTGGCCAGCGCGCCGGCGATCGAGAGCACGGCGGCCGTGCCGGAGGCGTTGTCGTCGGCGCCGAGATGCGCCCGCCCGGCGTCCTCGCGCGCGGCCAGCGAGCCGCTGTGCGCACTGCGGCCCAGGTGATCGTAGTGGGCGCCGACCGCCACCCACGGCTTGTCCACCGCGGTCACCGGCGCGGTCGCCGGCAGATACGCGACGACGTTGCGGCCGGTTCGCTTCTCGCGCGTCACGGCAGCCTTGATCGTCATCTCGACGCCGGGCAGCGCAAACCCGGCGACGTGCGGGTTGCCGGTGTCGAGATCCTTCTGCACGTCGGGCAGCGGCTTGCCGCCGGCGAAGAGCAGCGCGGCGACGTCGCCGCTGACGCTGACCGCGGCGATGCCGGAGCCGGCCAGGGCCGCGTCGAAAGCCATGGGCACGGTGAGCCCGGCATTCGGCGAGCGTGGGCCGGTGACGACGACGAGGGCCTTGGCGCCGCGCTGGCGTGCGGCCATCGCCTTGTAGCGGAGATCGGAATAGCGCGCGAGGATGCCGCGGGTCTGCTGGTCGGCGTCTTCGGGAAAGTAGCGGAGCACCACGACGACCTTCTCCTTCACGTCGAGGGTCGCGAAGCTGTCGTAGCCAAACCCCTGCGATTCCGGCACCACGATGCCGTAGCCGGCGAAGACCACCGGACCGCTCACTTCGGTGTCGTCCGAGAACGACAGCGCCTGCACGTCCTTGACCGTCGAGAAGGATCTGGCCGCCGTGGCCCCGGCCGCGACCGATGCGCGCGATCCGCCGTCACGGCTCCCGGCGGTGAACTCGAAGGGCTGGAACAGGTCCTTGCGGCCGGGGAGCGGCTGGGCGCCGAGCCGTTTCAACTGCTCGGCGAGATAGTCGCCCGCGGCGCGCTCGTCGCGCGAACCGGCTTCGCGTCCACCCAGGCGCTCGGACGCGAGCGTCTCGACGAAGGGCCGCGTCGGCGGTGCCTGGGCCTGACTCTGGGCCTGCAGAGCGAGGTCGAGGCCCGGGTCCAAAGCCCCGGCGCCACCAACGAGAAGGGCGGCAAACAGGAAGCGGGCAGATGCACGCATGCGGCTACCTCGTCGGAGCGGCGCGCAGCGCCGCGAGCGCATGCTCGTGGTTCCACTGCGCCAGGAAGATCTGACCCTCGCGCCCGCCACCGCGGCTCGAAGTCCAGGCGAGCTGGGTGCCGTCGGGCGACGGCACCGGCAGGCCGTCGAAACCGTCAGAGTAGGTGACGCGGACGGGCTGCTTCTTGCCGTCGATGTCCACCATGAACAGCTCGAAGTTCTCGAACCCCAGCTTGTTCGACGCGAAGATCACGTACTGCCCCGAGGGATGGATGTAGGGCGCCCAGCTCATGGCGCCGAAGCTGGTGATCTGCCGCTGGTCGGTGCCGTCGAGATTCATCGTCCAGATGTCGGCGATGAGACCGGCTTCGTCGAAGCGCCGCCAGATGATCCGTTTGCCGTCGGGAGAGAAGAAGGGGCCGCCGTCGTAGCCGGTCACGTTCGTCAGGCGCTTGACGCCGGAACCGTCGGCGTCGGCGCGCATGATGTAGATCTCGGCGAAGAAGCTCGGATCGGTCTCGAGCTGCTTCCGCTCGGCGGCCGAGAGCTCGTGGTCGTATGCCTGTCGCGTGGACGAGAACGCGATCCACTGGCCGTCGGGCGAGTAGCTGGCCTCGGCGTCGTAGCCCCGCGCCTGCGTGAGCCGGCGGTAGGTGCCGGTCTTGGCGTTGCGGACGTAGAGATCCATCTCAGGGTCGTAGTCCCACGAGTAGCGGCGCTCCTGGCCCGAGGCGCGGAACTTCAGCTCCTCCTCCTGCAGCTGCTTCGACCGCGGATCGTGGTGGGTGGACGCAAAGAGGATGTCGCCGGTCTCGGGGTTGAAGAAGGAGCACGTGGTCTTGCCCATGCCCGGCGACACGCGCTCCACGTCGCCAGTGGCCATGTCCATCGTATAGATCTGGTAGAACGGGTTGCCCGGCTCGCGCTCGCTCTGGAACGTGAGCTTCTTGCCGTCCTTCGACCAGTAGCCTTCGCCGGCCCGCCGGCCTTCTACGGTGAGACGGCGCGGGCGGGTGAGGAGATCGCGCTCGGGTGACGGAGTTGGCGCCTGCGCCGACAGCGCCGCACCCGCGAGGCCCAGCACAAGAACAGCGGCGACCCGTCTTCGCATGGAGAAGAGCGTAGCACTGAGGCGGGTACGTAGGGGCCGCCTTCAGGCAGCCCAGGGCCGGCTGAAGCCGGCCCCCACGTCGGCAAGAATCAGCGAACTGCCGCCGCCTCGTAGGCGCGGCCAAATCTGTTCGCTAGAAAGTCGGCGAGGACCACCTGCTCCTGGCGGATGAAGCCCTGCCTCGGGAGCGCGCCTTGCACGAACAGGTCGAGGGCGGCGCAGACGCCGCTCGCCGTCGTGATCTGGATGCCGGTCATCGGCATGCCCGCCCAGGTCTGCGCGTAGACCTTGCGCGCGAACGACACCTGCGTGCGCACGCCCTCCTTCAGCCCCGACGCGGTGACGAACACCACCACGACGTCCTGTTCGGTGGTGGGGATGGCAGTGCGCAGGATGTCCTTCATCACCTCGAGCTTGCCCGCGAGGCCGAAGTCCTGAAGCATCAGCTTGGCGATGTCGCGATGACCCGGATAGCGAATGGTCTTGTAGTCGAGATACTGCACCTGGCCGGCGAGCGTCTCGGCCAGCGTGCCGAGCCCGCCCGAGGTGTTGAACGCCTCGTAGTTCACCCCGTCGAGCGCGAAACTCTCGTAGCCCTCGAGCGGCGGCTGCTCGATGCGGGCGCCGTCCACGATCGCCTCGCACGGGTGAACGTACTCGTTGATCAGGCCATCCACCGACCACGTGAGGTTGTATTTCAGCGCGTTGGTTGGGTACTGGGGCAGCGCTCCGACGCGCATGTGAAGCCGCTCGAGCGTATCGAAGCCACGCGAGAGCGCGTAGCCGGCGATGCTGATGAACCCGGGAGCCAGCCCGCACTGCGGCATGTAGGCCGTGCCCGCGCCCTCGGCGAGCGACCGGATGACGTGTGCCGCGTCGAGGTCCTCGGTGAGGTCGAAGTAATGGGCGCGCCCTGCCGCCGCGCGCGCGATCGTCGCCCCGAAATGAAACGGCAACGCGTTGACGACGATGTCGTGGCCGTCGATCAGATGCGCGAAGCTGTCGATGTCGTCGCCATTGACGGTGCGGCAGCGATCACCGAAGCGGTCGCGCACGTGCGGGTCGAAGGCCTTGTCGGCGAGCACCACCTCGTACTGCGGCTCCCCCGCGGCAGTGGTGCACAGGTGCGCCACCGCGCGCCCGATATGCCCGGCGCCGAGGATGAGGAGGCGCGTGGCCACCGTGTCGCGTGCCGCGGTCAGCGCCGCTCGGCGAAGGGGCCGACATCCGGCTTGCCCTGCGTGTTGGCGAGTGGTCCGAGTTCGGCCGCGACGCCGCGGGCGATGGCCGCTGTTTCGCTGCCGGCCTGGAAGCAGGTGAAGTCGGGGCGGTCGCGCCACGCGATCGGCCCGCACAGCCGGACGCCCGCCTTCAGCGTCGAGTCGTGGACGATGTTGATCGCGCGCTCGTAGTCGGGCGAACCCTGCCGGAAGCCCGAGAAGTTGCCGAGGTCGCCGCTGGCGGCAAAGAGCGCCGTCACGCCGGGCACCTTCGCGATTGCATCGGAGTTCTTCAGCCCCTCGAGCGTCTCGATCATCAGGATCAGCACGATGTTGTCGTTGATGGTGTTGCGGTAGCCGCCGGGCACACCGCCCCACATGCTGGCGTCGAACGCCTGCCCGCCGCCGTTGCTGCGCCGGCCAAGGGGCGGGAAGTAGGCCCAGTTGCGGGCCTCGATCGCCTCTTCGAGCGTGTCGACCGTCGGCACCACGATCACCAGCGCGCCGGCGTCGAGCGCGTGCTGGATCTCGCGCTCGTCGGTGTAGGCGACCCGGACGCCCGGAACGGCCTTGGCGTGCGGACACGTGCGCCAGATGCGCGCGGCGGTTTCCCAGTCGCGCTGGTCGTGCTGCATCTCGGTCCAGATGAAGTCGTAGCCGGCGTTGGCCATGGCGCAATAGGTGGAGGCATCCCCGGCGCCAAAGAACGTGCCGCCGGTCACCTTGCCGCCCTGCATCATCTTGAGCTTCACCGGGTTCCAGACCTTCGATCCCGCTGGCGGATCGAACGCCGTGCCGTACTTCCAGCTGTCCGGACTGAACGGCCCCTGGTTGACCGCCCCCGCTGGCGCCATCATGAGGGCGTTGCTGTCCTTGCCGGCCGGCGCGGCCAGCGGGAAGGTTTGCGTGCCAGGGTTGGCGTTGTTGGCGTAGGGATCCGCGCCTGGAGCCCCGCGCCCGCGCGCACCCTGTCCGGGTGGTGCGGTCGGTGCCGGAGGGGCTGCGGCGCCCTGGGCCGGCGCATTCTGCGCCCGCACGCCGAACACCATGGTGGCGACGACTGTCGCGACGACTGCGGCGAGAACGAGTGGTTTCATCTGCATCTCCGCTCCGGTCGAGACTATGCACCCGCGCTCCGGCCGCGCGCAAGCCCGGCGCACGTTCGACATCAGCCTCGGTACAATGCGCCGGTGTTTCGCACCTCCACCTGTCTCGCGGGGCTCGCCGCCGCGCTCGCGGTCGTCACGACCGCCGGCTCGGCCGCCCCGCCACCCAACGTCGTCCTGTTCGTCCCCGACGGCACGCGCGCCGCGATGGTCACGATGGAGACGGCGCCGGCGCTGGCGTCCCTGGCCCGCGAGGGCGTGACCTTCCGCAATTCGCACGCGGTCTACCCGACGTTGACGATGCCGAACGCCGCCGCGATGGCCACCGGGCATTACCCCGGGGACACCGGCGTCTTCGGCAACTCGTTCCTGGTGCGTTTTCCGGTGCGAAGCGCTGCCGGGTCGCCGCTGCCGCAGATCGAGAACGACGCCGTGCTCGGCGAGCTCGACGAGCAGATGGGCGGCAGCTTCGTCCCCCAACCCACCTTTCTCGCGCTGGCGCGCCGCCTGGGCTACAGCACCGCCGTCATCGGCAAGGCGGGCCCGGCGCTGCTGCAGGACCACACGGCGCGGGACGGCCGGAGCACCATCGTGATCGACGACGTCGCGGGGACTCCCAACGGCATCGCGATCGCTCCGGAGGTCGCAGCCGCCATCGCTGCGGCGGGCCTGAGCCCCACGCCCCCGCCGCGCGGCGACAACGCCCGCGCCGGCAATTTCGAGACACCGGGTACGACGACGGCCAATGTCGTGCAGCAGGCCTGGTTTGCCGCCGTGGCGACGCGGGTGGTGCTGCCGATGTTCAAGGCGCGGGCCAAGCCGTTCGTGCTCGTGTACTGGTCGCGCGATCCCGACGGGTCGCAGCACAACCAGGGCGACAGCTTCGATCGGCTGCAGCCGGGAATCAGTGGTCCCACGTCGCTGGCAGGCATCCGCAACGCCGACGACAACCTCCGCCACCTGCGTGAGGCGCTCGTCGCGCTCGATTTCCAGCCGACGACCAACATCATCGTGGCCGCCGATCACGGGTTCTCGACGGTGTCGCGCGAGAGCGCGACCAGCCCGGCCGCTCGTCAGCGCTACGCCGACGTGGTGCCCGGGCGCCTACCGCAGGGATTTCTGGCGCTGGATCTCGCCGGGGCGCTGGGCTTGCCGCTGTGGGATCCCAACCAGCAGAACCGCCGCGTCCAGGCGGGCGAGCACACCAACGGCAACGGTCTCATCGGCCGCGACCCGTCCGCGCCCGACGCGATCGTCGTGGGCGACGGCGGCATGGGGTTGATCTACCTGCCCGGGTCCGGCGCGCGCGCGCTGGCGCCGCGCCTCGTCGCCGCGCTGATGGCGCAGGACTACGTGAGCGGCGTCTTCGCCGACGATGCCCTGGGGTCGATTGCAGGCGCGCTGCCCATGAGCGCGATTCGTCTCGTGGGCCGCGCCGCCGCCCCCCGGCCGTCGCTGGTCGTGAACCTGCGATCGTTCTCCACCGGGTGTGCCATCGAGACCAACTGCGGCGCCACGGTCTCGAACTTCGCGCAGCAGGGGCAAGGGCACCACGGCGGATTCGGCCGGGCCGAGTCCTTCAACTTCATGGCCGCGGTGGGACCGAGCTTCAAGTCGGGGTTCGTCGACACGATGCCGGTCGGCAACGTCGACGTGCACCCGACGATCGCCCGCCTCATGGGGTTGCCCCGCGAAGCGGGCGGCGCGCTGCGGGGACGGGTGCTCGAGGAAGCGCTCGTCGACGGCCGCACCAGCCGGGTGACGGTGAAGACCCTGCGCTCGCAGCCCGGGCCGAACGGCCTTCGCACCGTGCTGCGCTATCAGGAGGCCGGCGGCGTGCGCTACTTCGACGCTGCCGGGTTTCCTGGCCGCAGCGTTGGTCTGCCGGCCGAGCGGTAGTCGGCGCCGGCGCGCTCAGCGGGCGGCCTTGAACACCCGTTCGTCGAGTGGGCTGCCGGTGAGGGGGAGCACTTCGTCGCGGTACTGCCTGGTATGCGGTGACGCGACGTGCATGTCGAGCGCCGCCTGGTCGCGCCACGTCTCGATCACGGTGAAGTGATTGGCGCGCATCGTGTGCTGCAGCACGTCGAAGCGCAGGTTGCCCGCTTCCTGCCGGCTGGTCTGGGCCAGGCGCGCCAGCATGGGCGCCACCGCCGGGTTGGGCGCGACGTCCACGTGCGCGATCACGGACACCGCCGCGTCACTGGCGGTGCGACCGGGCGCCACCGCCACCGTCTTGTACGGCCGCTGGTCGAATCCGCTGATCCGGCTGGCTTTGATCGCATCGAGCAGGCGCTGCTGCGCCGCCGGGTCACGGGCGTCGAACGCCTTCTGATCGCGCCACGTCTCGACGATCACCCAGTGACCGGGACGCCCGATCTGCTCGAAGGTGTCCACGGCCGCGCAGCCGTCCTGCTTCAGCGTGGCCTCGCGGTAGCTGCGCAGGGCGGCGGCGGCGTCGCGGGCAGCCGCCGACGCCGTTTCGACGTACGCCACCGCGTAGAACGCGGTATCCGCCAGGGCAGGCGCCTGTGCTCGCGCGACCGTCGCCGCGGCGCTCATCAGCGCGCAGAACAGAAGGGCGGGCCAGCGATTCATGGCGAGAGGGTACACCACGCGGTCGTTCCCTGCTGCGCCACAGGACCGACGAAAGGGCGGTCTGAAGACCGCCCTCTACAACCGAATGTAGCGAGCGTACAACCGAATGTAGCGGGCGGTCTTTAGACCGCCCGTCAGGCGTTAACGGTGCCTATCGATCGCCGGACGGTTGTGACGACTTCGCGACGAAGGATCGGTGGCGCTGGGCGATTCACTGTCGGCTTCGGTGCCGGCGGTGTCGATGTCCTGATCGCTGCCGCCGCTGTCACCATCTGGACCGTTCACCGGATCGAGCTGGTGTTGAGGCGGAACGTTCTCGATCGGTTCGTTCTCACGGCGAGTGGGCGGTTGGGGTGCACTCATGCAGTCTCCTTGGCGGCATACGCCGCCTGGCCGACGGAAGAGCAAAGCGTGTACCCCGACTCCACGGCTGCCGCAGTGAGCGCGGGCGGCCTTGTTCTTGCTCTTTTGCTCATCGTTCAGAGGAGTGTTGAAAGAATGGCGCGCCCGCTTTGGAAAGGGTCGATCAGCTTCGGGCTCGTCAATATCCCGGTCGAGCTGTTTCTCGGCTCGCGCGATCACAGGCCGCGCTTCCGGCTGCTGCATCGCACCGACCTCTCGCCAATCAGCCTCGAGCGTGTCTGCCAGACCGACGGCAAAGCCGTGGCGTGGAACGACCTGGTGAAAGGCTACGAGGTGGAGAAAGGGCGCTTCATCGCGCTCAGCGAAGACGATTTCAAGACCGCGGCGATCGAGCGCAGCCGCAGCATCGACATCGAGGCGTTTGTGCCCCTCGAGTCGATCGACGTGCGCTACTGGGATACGCCGTACTACGCGCTGCCCGCCAAGGGTGCCGAGCACTCGTACGGGCTGTTCGCGCAGGCGCTCGCGAAGAACGGCCGCGCCGGCCTGGCGAAGTACGTGATGCGCCAGCGCCAGCACCTGTCAGCGCTGCTGCCGGTGGACGGCTGCCTGGTGGTCTCGACGATGCGCTTCAACGAGGACCTCGTCGAGCTCCCGAACGCGCCGCGGGTCAAGGTGAGCGCGCAGGAGCTGAAGCTGGCCGACCAGCTCATCTCGAGCCTGGCGGGCGAGTGGACGCCCGACGCATACCACGACGATTACGTTCCGGCGCTCATGAAGGTCATCAAGGCCAAGGCGGCGGGCAAGAAGACACCCGCCGTGTCTGGAAAGCCGACGCCGCCGACCAAGGTGGTGGACCTCGTCGAGCGGCTGAAGGAGAGCCTCGCCTCGGCCAAGCGGCAGTCGCGGCCAGGGCGGTCATCACGTCCCGCGGCGCGCAAGCGCACCAGCGCCTCGCGCAAGCGATCGGCGGCGTGATCGTGTGAGGCTTCGCGCGATTTGAAGAGTAGGGAAGGCAGTCTGCAGACCGCCCTCTACATCATCAAGCGCTGGCCACCCGGGTCCACGTCTGGCTCGTCCACCGGCGCCTTGACCGGCGGTGGATCGATGTCCGGGTGGCGGTGCGATCGCGTGCGATTCGGATCGTCGGGCGGTACGACCGGTGGTGGAAACGGGGGATGGTGTTGCGGAATCGGATCGGCAGGCGGCGGCACCGGGATCTCATCGGGCATGTATGTATGGCTCCTCTCACCCCGGGCATGAGCAAGAGCTCCGCCAACGCCTATCGCTGGGCCTTGCGGCTCAGCGGTGGCCGCTACTCGCGGCGGCCGTCGTACCAGACGTAGCAGTCGTCGCGATTGCGCATCGTGCGGCCCAGCGTCAGCACACTCTTCAGCATCGATCCCGCGAGCTCACGCTTGGTGTAGAGCCGCGCCTTGCGGTCGCTGGTCACGAGCGGATGCTCGTGCAGGATGACGATCGTGCGGCCCGTCCGGCGGGCCAGCCGCTTGAGCCGCGTGAAGAGCTCGAGCTCCTCGGTGGCGTAGAGCTCGAGGCTGAAACCGCCGACCGCGCGGAAGGCGCGCGTCTCGCAGAAGATGAACGAGCCGGCGGCCAGCCGTCGAACCCGGCTGATGGCGTTCCAGACGGCGACCATGGCGCGCGCCACGCGTTGGGCGGTGTCGACGGCCACCGTGGCGCCGCCCGCGAGGCATGGCCCAGACGCGATGACGCCGGCGACATCGTCGAAGAGCGCAGGCGGCGGATGCGAGTCGGCATCGATGAAGATGAGCCAGTCGCCGCTCGCGTGCGCCGCACCGGCGTTACGCGCACGAGAAATCTGGTTGACCGGCTCGAAGACGACCAGCGCGCCGGCCGTGCGTGCGACCTCGGCGGTGGCGTCGGTCGAGTTGTTGTCACAGACGATGAGCTCGTGAGCCCACCCGCGCGTGTCGAAGGCCGTGGTTGCAGCCCGAATGCTCTCCAGCGTGGCGAGGAGCCCGCGCGCTTCGTTGAAGGCGGGCACGACGATCGAAATCCTCAATCCGGCACCGTGACCGGATGATACCCAGCATAACGACAGACCTGTACGACTGCACATTCGTGTCCACATCGTTGTGGGGCTGGCACAGGCCCCCGGCGGCCTCGCGAAAGGGTGCGCCGGCCATAAGGGACAAACGTGTCCGCGTCACCGCCGGGTCACGACAGCGATGTGCCATTCACCCGTCGCCGGTCGGTTCTGCACGGGCCACCGACGTGGACATTCACGCGATTCACGGCCTGTTTTCCGCTGTCTCGCCTAAACGGGGTAGATCGGAACGTCGATTGCAGCCGAGAACAGCGGCTTCCATGTTCCAACCCTCGATGCCCGCCCACTGGACCGAACCGGAGCCTCGCTCCACTCACGAGGAACCGCGCGAACTGTCGATCGTTCGCGACATCAGCCAGACGCTGGCAGAACGGCCAGACCTCAAGGCGGCGCTGCGGCAGGCGTTGCAGACCCTCGCCACGCAAAGCGCCGTCGGCATCCAGGGAGCGATGGTCGTCGTGCCCGGCGAGCGCGCGGGGCAGAGCGATCTGACGATCGCCGAGGGGACCGCGGCGCCGCGTCCACGGAACGGGCCGGCGCCCGCCGGCTCCACGGTCACTGACCAGGTGTTGCAGAAGGGGCGTCCGGTCGTCATGCCGCAGCTCGCGCGCGCGGCAACGGCCCGGCTGCCGTCGGCGAGGGCTGGCGCCGTGCGGGAGCTGTCGATCGTGGCGGCTCCGATCCTGCTCGGGGGGCGCGCCGTGGGCGCGCTCAGTATCGAATACGCCTTCGATCGCGAGCGCGACCTGCACCGGGCGCTGAGCTATGTGACCCTGCTGGCATCCACACTGGCGCAGGCCATCGGCGCGTCGCGCCGGGCCACCGAGCGGCAACGGCTCAGCGACGAGACCAGCGACCTTCGCAACAAGATGGTCGAACAGGCCGAGTTTCCCAGGCTCGTGGGCACGTCGGCGCCTCTCGGCGAGGTGCAGACCCAGGTCGCGCAGGTCGCGTCGTCCGACACCACGGTGCTGCTGCGCGGGGAGTCGGGCACCGGCAAAGGCCTCATCGCACAAGCCATCCATCACAACTCGCCGCGCGCGCGAAAGGCGCTCGTGACCGTGAGCTGTGCCGCGCTGCCCGCGGACCTCATCGAATCGGAACTTTTCGGCTACGAGGCTGGTGCGTTTACCGGCGCGCAGGGTACCAAGAAAGGCCGGCTCGAGCTCGCCAACGGCGGGACGCTGTTCCTCGACGAAGTGGGCGAACTCACCCCGGCCGTGCAGGTGAAGCTGCTGCGAGTGCTGCAGGAGCGCGAATTCGAGCGGCTGGGCGGCACCCAGACGATCCCGTTGAACGTGCGCGTGCTGGCCGCGACCAACCGCAACCTCGAGAAGGCCATCGCGGCGGGCGAGTTCCGCGAGGACCTCTACTACCGCCTCAACGTGTTCTCGATCTTTGTGCCGCCGCTCCGCGATCGCAAGGCCGACATCCTGCTGCTCGCGGACCACTTCCTGGAGCGCTTCGCCCGCGAGCACGTCAAGAACGTGCGGCGGATCTCCACCCCCGCCATCGATATGCTGGCGAGCTATCACTGGCCCGGCAACGTACGCGAGTTGTCGAACGCGATCGAGCGCGCCGTGGTGCTGTGCGACGGCGGGGTGGTCCACGCCCATCACCTGCCGCCGACGCTCCAGACCGCCGAGTCGTCGGGGACCACGGCCAACCAGTCGCTGCAGGAAATGGTGGAGGCCGTGGAGAAGGACGCGCTGCAGGACGCGCTCAAACAGGCCCGCGGTAACCGGGCTGTCGCGGCGCGGCTGCTGCGCACGACCCGTCGGATCTTCAACTACAAGGTCCGCAACTACGGCATCGACTGGCACCGGTTCGAGTAGGCCTCCCCTCCGCATGGATCGTCAGCCCGCGTTGCTTCGCGAATCGTCTGCCGCCGCGACGGTGGAGGTGGAGCGGGCCGCGCTGCCGGGCGTGGCGGCCGACGTGGCCGCGAACCGCTGGATGCAGCTCGCGCTGGGCGTGGCGGCGATGGTCACGATCGCCGGTCCGCAGTACGTCTGGACGCTGTTCACCGGGCCGCTCACGCGAGCCCTGGGCACCAACCTCGCGCAGTTGCAGGTCACCTTCTCGGTGCTCATCGTCGTGCAGACCTTCCTGTCGCCGGCGCAGGGGGCACTCATCGAGCGGTTCGGACCGCGCGTCCTGCTGTCGATCGGGACCCTGGTCACCGGCGTGAGCTGGGTGCTGGCATCGCAGGCGTCGAGTGTGTGGGGGCTGTATCTCACCTACGGCCTGCTCGGCGGCATCGGCACGGGCATCGTCTACATCGGGGTGGTCGGCCACATGGTGCGGTGGTTTCCCGACCGCCGCGGCCTGGCCACCGGCTTCGTCGCTGCCGGCTACGGGATGGGCGCGCTGCTGTTCACCTTTCCGGTGGCGGAGAGCATCCGGACCGCGGGGCATTCCGCGACGATGCTGCAGTTCGGGGCGATGTTCGGGCTCAGCGGGTTTCTCGTGGCCCAGGGCTTTCGCCGGCCGCCGGTGGCGAGGCCGGCCGGCCCGCGCACGGTGCCGACGGCCGGCCCCGCCGCCAGCAGCCGTGATTTCACCCCGCGGCAGATGCTGCGGACGCCGATCTTCTGGCTGCTCTTCGTCATGATGACGATGATGAGCACGAGCGGCCTGATGGTGACCTCGCAGATGGGCGCCTTCACCGCCGACTTCGGCATGGCCAACGTGCTGGTGCTCGGCATGCCGCTGCTGCCGCTGGCGCTCTCGCTCGATCGCGTCACCAACGGTGCCACCCGGCCGTTCTTCGGCTGGGTCTCGGACCGGCTTGGGCGCGAGCCCGCCATGTTCATCGCCTTTTCGCTCGAAGCGGCCGCGATGACCGTGTGGCTGCTCACGCGCGACAACCCGGTGCTCTTCGTGCTGATGTCGGGCGTGGTGTTCTTCGGGTGGGGCGAAATCTTCTCGCTCTTTCCGTCCACGCTCACCGACACGTACGGCACCAGGCACGCGACCAGCAACTACGGATGCCTCTACATGGCGCAGGGCATCGGATCGGTGCTCGGAGGGCCGATGGCCGCGCTGCTGCACGAGCGCACCGGATCGTGGATTCCGGTGTTCGCGCTCATCATCGTCATGGACGCCGCTACCGCCGTTCTCGCCATTGCCGTCCTGCGGCCGATGCGCGCGCGGTGGTTCACGCGGCTCGCCGTGCCGTCGGCCGGAGCCTGACCGGTGCGCGGTGGCCTGACCTGTGAGGCGGGTCTAAGACCCGCAGCTACGTACCACTGGCGGGTCTGAAGACGGCAGTGCCCTACGAACTGGCGAGGAGCATCTGCTCGAGCTTGCCGAGCGTCTGCATCGCCGGGAGCGCCTGGGCGACGCTGGCGTTCGGCTCGCGCCCTTCCTTGATCGCCGCGAAGAACTCGCGGTCCTGCAGCTCGATGCCGTTCATCGACACGTCCACCTTCGAGACGTCGATCGGGTTGTTCTTGCCGTCCACCAGCTCGTCGTAGCGCGCGATATAGGTGCCGTTGTCGCAGATGTAGCGGAAGAACGTGCCGAGCGGCCCGTCGTTGTTGAACGACAGCGACAGCGTGCAGATGGCGCCCGACGCCACCTTCAGGCCGATGCTCATGTCCATCGCGATCTTGAGCTCCGGGTGATATGGGCCCTGCAACGCGTAGCAGCTCGAGACCGACTGGCCGGTCTGGTAGGCGAAGAGGTCTACCGTGTGGCAGGCATGGTGCCAGAGCAGGTGGTCCGTCCAGCTGCGCGGCTTGCCGAGCGCGTTCATGTTGGTGCGGCGGAAGAAGTAGGTCTGCACGTCCATCTGCAGCACCTTCAGCTCGCCGGCGACGATCTTCTTGTGCACCCACTGGTGGCTCGGGTTGAAGCGCCGCGTGTGCCCGGCCATCGCCACCAGGCCGGTTTCCTGCTGCACCTTCGCCACCATCTCGGCGTCGGCCACTGTGTCGGCGATCGGAATCTCGATCATCACGTGCTTGCCGGCGCGCATGCACTGCACCGCCTGCTTCGCATGCATCTGGGTCGGCGTCGCGAGAATGGCGGCCTCGACATCGGGCTGCGCCAGGCACTCGGCCAGGTCGAGCGACCAGTGGGGAATGTTGAACTTCTGCGCCACCTCCGCCGTGGAGTCCTTGCTGCCGCCGGCGAGCGTGACCACCTCGATGCCGGTGATGTTGCGGAGTGCCTCGATGTGCTTGATCCCGAACGCGCCTTGCCCGGCGACACAGATTTTCATGCGCCTATTTTGTCAAATTCACGTCGAAGCGAAACGCCGGCCCGCGAGCTCATCGCGGAAGCGCGAGTGCGATGAGCTCGCCCGGATACTGGCGACCCGACACGGCCACGACGATGTACTGGCGGCCGTCGGCCATGTAGGTCATCGGCGCGTTGCTGACGCCGGCGGGTAGCTCCATCTCCCAGACGATGGCACCCGTCTTCTTGTCGAAGGCGCGGAACATCGGGCCGCCGCCGCCGGGGGGGATCCCGACGCCGCTGTCGCTGCCCTCGCCCATGAACACGAAGTTCTTGGTCACCAGCGCGGCCAGCCGTCCCGGCCGTCCCAGCGCCGGAATGTTGGGGAGGCCCTTGAACGCGGGGTGGTCCTTCAAGCCGTCGCCGTTCGCGACCGACCATCGGATATCGCCCTTGTTGAGATCGATGGCGACCAGGCGCGAGTAGGGCGGCTTGAAGGGATCGGGCAGCCCGCGCGGACCGGTCATGTTCGGTACCTGCTGCTTCACGAATGGCAGCGTCGATTCGAGGTGCCGCGACTTGCCGAGCGCCAGGATCGTGTGCATGTGCGCGGAGGGCACGTAGAGCATGCCGGTCTCCTTGTCGAACGCGGCCCCGCCCCAATCCGCGCCACCGTTGGTGCCTGGCATCAGGATCAGGCCCTTGGGACCGCTCGGGTCGCCGAGGACGACTGGCGGGGTGTAGACCGGGCCGTACTTGTATTCGCTGATGATCTTGAGCGCTTCGGCCTTCAACTCCGGCGTGAAGTCGATCAGATCCGCGTCGGACACGCCCTGCTGATCAAAGGCGGGTGGCTTGCTCGGGATCGGCTGCGTCGGCGAATACCACTCGCCGGGCACGTTGCCCTTCGGCACTGCCCGCTCCTCGATGGGCCACACCGGTTTGCCGTTGGTCCGATCGAGCACGTAGACGAACGCCTGCTTCGTCACCTGCGCCAGCGCCTTGATGCGGCGGCCGTTCACGGTGATGTCGGCGAGCACGGGCGCGGCCGGCAGGTCGTAGTCCCAGATGCCGTGATGAACCGTCTGGAAATGCCACACACGCTTGCCGGTCCTGGCATCGAGGCACAGGATGCTTTCCGCAAACAGGTTGTTGCCGGGCCGCGTCCCGCCGTAATAGTCGCCCGTGGCTTCTTCCAGCGGCAGATACACGTAGCCGAGGTCTTCGTCGCCGCTGATGAGCGACCACACGCCGCTGTTGCCCGAGTAGGTCCACGAGTCGTCGAGCCACGTCTCGTTACCGAACTCGCCCTTGCGCGGCACGACGTGGAACGTCCACAGCAGCGTGCCGGTGCGGACGTCGTAGCCGCGAAGGTCGTCCGGCGGCATTTCCTTTGGCGCCTTCACGCGTTCGTTGAGGATGTCGGTGGCCGGTGCCGGCACGCCGCCGACGATGATCACGTCCTTGACGACGAGCGGGCCGCTGCTCCAGCGCCAACCGGTGATGGGGCGCTCGAAGCCTTTCAGCAGATCCACCTGGCCGCTCTCACCGAAGTCGGCGTAGCGCTTGCCGGTCTTGGCATTGAGCGCCACCAGGTTGCTGCCGATGTTGGCGATGATGCGCGCGTCCTTGCCGTCGCTCCAGTAGGCGAGGCTGCGCGTCGGCCCGCCGCGCGAGGGCCCCTGGCCATCGGGACGTGGCGGCAGCGTGTCGTACCACACGGTCTTCCCCGTGGTGGGCTCGAGCGCCATCACCACGCCAACCGCCGTGCTCATGTAGAGGAGTCTGTCGACCACCAGGGGCGTGTGCTGGTAGTTGGCCGGCGCCTGCCCGTCGGGATATAGCGTGCGCAGTTCCTCGGGCAGGCCGGAGCGGCGCCACGCGATCGTCAGCGCCTTGATGTTCACGCGATCGATCTGATCCAGCGGCGAGTACTTGGTACTCGCCTTGTCGCCGCCATACGCCGGCCAGTCGGTGTCGCGGTTGGCGGCGCGCCCCGGCACGGCGGTGATCGCGAGCACCGCGGTGAGAACAATGGTTCCGATTCCGGTGACGACGGACCAGACAGGTCGCGGCATGCGCGGCTCCTCGATCGCCAAGTGAGGTCTGACGCAGTGTCAGGGCGGTGGCTACAGCAACGCAGTGTACCGGAACATCGCTGCCTTCAGTACACTCGCGCCGTGCGAATCCCCTCCAGCATTCGCGTGGCGTTGACGACTGTTCTGGCGACGACGGCCATTGCTCTCGGCACAACGCCCCGCCCCCAGGCGCAGGACGGCCGGGTGCCAGAAGCGTGGCTGCTGCCGCCACGTGATGGCGGCGAGATGCTGCGATGCGCGACCGGAGAGGATCGTGTCCGGGAGCTGCGCGTCAGGCCGCTGGCCGCGGTGCCCGACGGACGCGTGGGATCGTTCGTGCAGGATCCCCCGATCCTCAGCGCCGACTTCGACGGCCGGCTCGTGCTCCGCGACTTCGTCGTGCTCGGCGACGTGCCCACCGCGCGCTTCGTGCCGTGGGTCGATCCGTCAATCGACGTGCCCGAGCCCGAAGTCTGGACCCGGAGCGAAACGCGCCGCATCGGCGGGCGTCTCGTCAGCGTGTTCACCCCTTCGTGGTCGGGTGACGGCATCTCGAAGTTCATGCGATCGAAGCGCTGGGATGGGACGATGGCGGCATCTACTGGGGAGAGTTCCTGCCGGGAGACGCCGCCGAGGGCACCGGCTCCTCCATCACGTTGCGCATCGCGCCGGGCACCCTGCCGCGCGTCGCGGTGGCGCGGTTGAGCGATGACGTGCAGTATTCCTCGCACGTCGTCAACATCATGATGCCGACCTTTGGCGACGGCTTCTTTCAGGACGACCACGGATTCGAGCTGCAGGCGGTGTCGCAGCGCTTCTATCAGGACTTCGAAGACTCGTACGACACGCTCGCGATCGTGCCCGAAGCCAATTACAACGCGCCGTACTCGGCGTTTCACCGGAACGTGCGCAACGAGGTCCGCGGCATCGGGCTGACCCTGATGGACAACTCGTCGTCGTACGGCAGCGCCAACCGCCGGCTTCAGGGTGTGGAACTGTATGTCGGCGCCGACTTCACCCGCGCGTCGTCGACCTCTCACGAGCTGGCGCATCAGTGGGGGTCGTATCTCGATTGGGCCCGGCTCGCATCGATCCGTCGTGCGGGCCACCAGCCCGAGGCGCACGATCCGCTGTGGAGCGTGGGCGAGACGCTCATCGGTTCGGTACTGGGGGCGTCGCGCCGCGTCGAACCGGCCACCGACGGATGGCGCATTGGCCTGACGCCGTCGCCGGCCCGGCTCCATCCGTTCACGCTCTACGCGATGGGCCTGTTGCCGAAGGAGGCTGTGCCCACGGTGACGGTCTTCGACGACCAAGCCCAGTTCAGTCCGACGTTAGTGTCCACACCAGGGTTAGGCACGCTGCTCGCGGGCGGCGAGCACACGGTGACGGTGTTCAATGTCATCGGCATGAACGGGGAGCGGTCCGGTCCGGTGCCATCGGTGCTGCAACGCGCCACGATCGTCGTCTCACGCGACCGCCTTCTCAGCGCACGCGAGATGGACTACTGGACGTACTTCGCCGCGCGAATAGAGGATCCGGCCGGCACGGGCGTGCCCAGTGTCGAGGGCGTGGGCTCGTTCGAAGCGGCGACCTCCGGACTCGTCGACGTCCGCAGCGACGTGCGGCCGCTGCGCGCCGCTCCCCTCGGCGATCTCTTCGATGTCGACGGTCGTTGGTTCGGCAGGAACGACGTTCGCGGCGTCGCGTTCGACAGCGCGATCAACAGTCAGTACCGCGTGGGACAGAACTACGTCTGGTCGGGTCTGGTCAAAGCCACCGACCGGTCCGATTTGGATCAAATCCTGATTCGCCTCTGGAAGTACGGCGGCACGAGCAGCGACGCCATTCTCATGTGGGGCCGAGTCGATGCGCGATCGACGTTTCGCCTGGAGCGGGGGTTCGACGAGTCGCAACGTGGGGTGTACGAGATGGAGGTGTTCCTGTTCTGGCCGGGCTCCGGTCCTCAGTACAGCCGCGCCGATCTCTCTCCGATCATCATCGAGTAGAGGGCGGAGCTAAGGGGACGCGCTGACGATGGGGCGGGTCTGAAGACCCGCGGCCACATCCATCCCAGGGCAGTCTGAAGACCCGCGGCCCGGGCCACCTAAATCCGCCCTACGAGTCGAGCGCCGACAGCTCGTCGAAGATCGGCGACACCCGCAGGAACGCGTCCACCACGGCGGGATCGAAGTGGGTTCCGCGGCCGCGCACGATGATCGCCACGGCTTCGTGCTGGGTGACGGGCTGGTCGTACAGCTTGCGCGTCCGCACCGCGTCGTAGACGTCCACCACCGCCATCAGCCGGCCCGGAATCGGAATGTCGGTGCCGTTCAGCCCGCGCGGATAGCCGGTGCCATCCCACTTCTCGTGGTGGGTGTAGACGATGTCCTTGGCCAGCGACATCGTGAGGTCATCGAAGATGCCGGTCTCGCGCTCGGCCTTCAGGAGCACGTCGCGGCCGTATTCGGGATGCCGGCGCATTTCCTGGCGCTCCTCGGGCGTCAAGTTGCCAGGCTTGTTCAGCACCCGATCCGGCACGCCCACCTTGCCGATGTCGTGCAGCGGCGCAAGGCTGGCGAAGAGCTCGATGCGATCGGCGGTCAGGTAGTCGCGGAACGACGGATGCGCTGAGAGCTGCTCGGCCAACACCCGCGCGTAGCGCTGCGTCCGGCGGGAGTGACGGCCGGTCTCCGCATCGCGAATGCCGGTGAGCGAGAGCAGCGTCTGCACCATGAGGCGCTGCGATCCGGCTCTTTCTACTCCGGCCCGGTCGGCGCGGCGGCGCTCGACGGTAAGGCCCGCCACCGTCATCACCGCGAGCGAGAGCCCGACACCCAGCGTGGGATAGAGAGGTGAGAGGAAGGTGCCATGCGACGAGAGCAGCGTGACGGCTCCTGCCCACAGTGCTGCCACGCTCGCGGCGGCGACGGCGGCGCCCCAGGCCGCGCCGATCCGCCGGACGAGCAGCGTCGCGAGCACGCCGAACACCAGCACGAGCTGGGTTTCGATGGCGACGCCGTGCTCGGGCCGGGAGAACCCGTCGTACTGCAGCAGGTTGTCGGCCACCGTGGCCTGCACCTCGACGCCGGCGAACAGGGTGTCGAGCGGCGTGGCCACCACCTCGCGCGTGCCGAGCGCAGTGGTGCCCACCATCACCAGCGTGTCCCTGAACGTTCCCGGTGGCACCCGTCCCTGCATCACGTCGGCGGCCGACACGTAGCGGAACATGCGCTTCTTGCCGCGGTAGCGCACCAGCAGGTTGCTCTTGCCGTCGAGCGGGATGTCGTGCCCGTTGAGTGCGAGCGTGCTGGTGTTGGCGTTTTCGATGCGCAGCGCGACGTCGCGGGTGCCGGTCATCGCCGCCACTGTGGCCAGCGCCAGGCTCGGATAGGTGCCTTCGCCGAACTGCAACAGCAGCGGCACGCGCCGGAGGATGCCGTCCGAGTCGGGTGCGGCGTTGAGGAAGCCCTGGGCGCCGGCGGCCTCGGTGAGCTCGGGCAAGCTGCACACGGCGCCGGTGGCGCGGAAGAACGGATCGTCGTCGGCACTGCCGGCCTGCACGATCGAGAGACCGAGGGGCGGCGGCGCACAGGCGGCGCCGGCGTCGGGTTCGCCGTCGAACCGCATGGCGTAGCCGAGGACGACGCCTCCCTCGCGAAGGGTCCTGGCCAGCGCCGCATCTGGCTTGCTGTCCTCGCCGCCGCGGCGGTCCGACTCGGCGAAGATGACATCCACGCCGATCGTCGCCGCGCCAAGGTCCCGGATGCGGGCGAGCAGCTCGGCAACCGTGTCCCGCCGCCACGGCCACTGGCCGATGGACGAGAGGCTGCGCTCGTCCACGTCCACGATGGCGACGCGGCCGCCCGGTGGGCGCGTACCCACGGCGCGCGCCAGGCGATCGTAGATGCCGTATTCGATGTGGGTGAAGGCGGCCGGGCGCGCCAGCGACACCAGCGCCACCGCGAGCGCCGCCACGAGCCCGCCCAGCAGCACGAGCCGCCGCGGCGTGAGGGTCATCGGACCGTGATTTCGACGCGGCGGTTGCGGGCTTCGAACACGCCGTCGGCCGTGCGCACCAGCAGCGCCGCCTCGCCGTGCGAGGTCACCGCGATCGCGCTCGAGGCCAGGCCGCCGTCGACGAGAATCGCCCGCACCGCGTTGGCGCGGCGCAGCCCGAGCTCGACGTTCTTGGACGATGTGCCGGTCGTATCCGTGTGGCCAATCGCGGTGACGTCCGGTTCGTTCCGCAGCTTCACGGCCTTGAGGACGTCCTGGACCAGGCGCCGGCTCTGCTCGGTGAGCTCTTCGGAGTCGAAGCGGAAGTAGAGGACGAAATGCTGCGGCGCAGGCGGCAGGCTCGCGAGCGCGTCACCGAACCGCCGCTGCACCTCGGCGTCGTCGAGCCTCGTGCTCTGCGGCGCCTCACCGGGCACGATGCGGGCGCCGGCGCCAGCTTCGGCCAGGTCGACCTGCCCCTGCGCGTTCGAGACGACGGCGCGGCCAGCCTTGTTCGTGCCGGGATCAGGCAGCAAAACGACCAGGTCTGCCGACGCAGGCTGGGGCGTCTGCGCGCGCTTGGGCACGCACGCCGACGATGGCTGCGGGGGTTTCGAGGCGGACGGCGTCGGGTGCGAGCTTGGCGATGCGGCCCGACACGTACGCGGCGGTGCCGCGAATGAATTTGAGGACGAGCCCGAGCTGGCCCTGGGCCGGCTCGTAGACGAAGGAGTCGAGCCGCACCTCGCTGCGCGGTCCGATCGACACCAGCGTGTCGTCGGCCAGCGTCACGCCGAGGCGGCCGTCGCTCCCGGTGCGCAGGTTGTCGGATGCGTAGACGGTCGCCCCGTTCTGCGCCGGCACCGTGCCGCCGGCGCGCACGATGACCGCGTCGCCGGACACGACTTTGATCCTCCCGGCTGGAGACGGCTGCTGAGCGAACGCCGGCGCCGCCGCGGTGACGCAGGCACAAGCGACGACCCAAAGCCGGATGATGCGCCCCATATGACCTCCCGAGCAGGGGAGCTCGTTGCTAGTCTTCTCGGCAACTCCGGCAAGAAACGTTCAGCTTCACACGGTCGCGCGTGACGGGTCGGCATTGCGCGGATTGCGGACGTGGAGCCAGGGAGGTCCGCAGGACGCCACCCACGGACTTGAGTGTCCCGACACGGTTTTCGTCGGGATGACAGGTGGCGATTTCGCAGGGCAGGTCTTCAGACCTGCCCGAAGGGGAGCCGCGGCGTGAGAGAACGCGTGCCGCCCGAGACCCCCACCAGGTGCGAGAAGGCGGCCGGCACGTACGACAGGCCGCCGAGCGCGGCGCGCGCGAGCCATGGGCGCCGCGCCAGCCCGAGCACCACGGACGTGAGCAGTCGATAGTCGCGGAGCAGCGCGCGCCGTTCGCGCTCGAACGCCGGCAGCCACGCCTCGGGCTTGCGTCCGAGGTTGGCGGCGATGAACCCGGCCAGCCGCTCCGATGTGACCAGCGCCTGCGCGATACCGCCTCCCGTGATCGGATCGAGAAAGCCGGCGGCATCGCCCAGGAGTACGGCGCCAGGGACGTAGCCTGCGCGCGTGCGTGCCGCGAGTGGTGTCGCGAGCAACTCGCTCACCGGCTGGGCGCCGTCGAGGAGTTGCCTGAGACGCGGCATTTCGTCACGCCACCGATCGAAGAGCGGTTCGAGCGGCGCCGACACGGCCCCGGCTTCGGCAAGGAGCGCCACGAGGACTTCGTGACCGGGCAGCGGTGTGACATAAAACTCGTGGTGGCGGCCCAGGAAGATGTCGACCCACGATTCGGCGACCTGCCCCGGCGCCAGGCGGTAGTGCCGCCGTGCGCCGACGCGCGAGTGCGGCACCGGCACGTTGAGGTGAAGGCGATGGCGGAAGCGCGAGCGCGCACCGTCGGCGGCCACGACGAGCGGCGCGCGCCGGCTCTCGCCGTGCACGCGGACGCCGGTGACCCGATCCTGCTCGACCAGGGGTGCCTCGACAGTCGCCGCGGTGTGCGCGCACACGCCCGGCGTCGAGGCGGCAACGTCGAAGAGCCGTCGATCCAGCACGAGGCGGCGCTGTCCGCGTCCCCACGGTTCCTCGCCTGGCGCGGCGGGAAACCTCCCGACCGCCACGCGCGAGCCGCTGTGGTAGCGCACGCCGTGAAACGGCACGCCCCCGGCACCGTCCGGCAGTCCCAATCGCCGCAACGCGGCTACGCCTGCCGGCATGATGCCTTCCCCGCACGGCTTGTCGCGGGGAAACGTCTCCGCCTCGTACAGCTCCACTGAACAGCCACGCCCGCCCAGCCACGCGGCCAGCGACGCGCCGGCGACGCCGCCGCCGACGACGATGACGTCAGTCATTTGCGGCGGAGACCTTCGGTCTCCGTAGGGCGGGTAGGGCGGGTAGGGCGGGTAGGGCGAGTAGGGCGAGTAGGGCGGGTGGGGAGGAAGCGGGGTTTGGCACCCATCCGCGCCACGTACGCGGGGTTGGCCAGCAGCACGCGATCTTCCGCGGCGATGCGCGCCCGAAGCACGAATACGTGCGCCGTGGTGCCAAGGGCCGCCGTGATCCACGCCGTGTGCACGAGCGGCAGCGCGAGCAGTTCGACGAACACCGCGACGTAGTTGGGATGTCGCACCCAGCGGTACGGCCCGGTGTCGGCCACGCCCTGCCGCGTCGAGTCCATGATGCCGACGTTCCACAGGTGGCCGAGCGTCTGGATGACCCACCAGCGGGTCCACGTCGCGAGCACGAGGCACACGAGCGCCGGGGCGGCGAGCATCGGCAGAAACGGGCGCCGCAGCCAGACTACTTCGATGGCGGCGCCAGCCAGAATCGCCGCGTGCAGCAGCGCCATCCATCGGAAGTTCCGCTCCGGAATGGGAACTGCGCCCTCGCGGATCATGGCGCGCCGATTGCGCGCGGAGATCACCAGCTCCGCCAACCGCAGCATCGCCACGGCGCCGACGACGATCAGGTAGGCCTTGACCGTCGGCGGCAGGTTCAATCCCATGCGAGCAGCGCGGTTTCAGCGCTGAAGCCGGGCCCGAACGCGGCCAGCACGCCGTACGCGCCCTGAGGCAGGGTGCGGGTGCGCAGCCACTCGTCCAGGACGAAGAGCACCGACACGCTCGACTGATTGCCGCACTCGCGCAGCACGTTCCACGACGGCCGGGTGTCCTCGTCCGTCAGACCGAGCTCGTCCTGAATCGTTTGCAGGAGCCGCTGGCCTCCAGGGTGGATCACGAATGCCGAGACGTCGGCCACGGTCAGCCCGCGCCGTACCAGCGTGGCGCACAGGATCGATTTGATACGCTCGCGAATCAGCTGCGGCACGTCCTTCGACAGGATGATGTGGAAGCCATCGCCCTGCAGGTCGAACCCCATCGCATCGATGGTGTTCGGCAGCAGGTAGCTCGCCACTTCGAGCACCTTGGGTCCGCGCAGCGGCCGACCGGTCACCACGGCCGCGGCGGCGCCGTCGCCGAAGAGGATGGTCGAAATCAGGTTGGCCTGCGAGGTGTCGCTTCGCTGGAAGGTGAGGCTGGGCAGCTCCACGGCCACGATGAGCACAGTGGCGCCGGGGTAGGCGCGCACGAAGTCGGTGGCGCGGCCGATCGCGGCCGCGCCCGCGGCGCACCCGAGCTCGGTGATCGGCAGCCGGCGCGTCTCGGGCCTGAATCCCATCTGATTGATCAGGTGGGCGTCGAGCGAGGGGATCATCACGCCGGTACACGACACGGTGATCAACAGGTCGACGTCGGACGGCGAGAGGGCCGCCTTGCGCAAGCAGCTGTCGGCGACCTCCCGTCCAAGCGTGATGGCGTGTTCCTGGTACTCGCGAGTGAGCGTCGAGAGCGGACGCGGCTCGATGATGTAGTCGACGGGGTGGATGAAGAACCGCCGACGCACCTGAGAGTTGTCCACGATCGCCATCATGGCGTTGAGACGCCGTTCGTCGATCGCGAAGGTGCTGCCGAAGTAGCGTTTGACGTCCTCCCGGGTGATCTCGTGCGGAGGAAGCGCCGTCGAGGTGGCGGCAATTGTGATGGGCTGCTCCATATGTGAGGCAGCAAGTGTATCCACTCAGCCACGCGAGCACCGGACATCTCGCACGTATTCGTAGGGACAGGTCTTAGATCCGCCCACTGGATCTGCTCGGTCCGCGGCTCGCGCGGAAGACCGGCCACGGCCCGATTGGGAGGCGTGGGCGGTTTTTGCCGACGCTTCTCGACCGCGTTCACTCCCCGACTCGCGGCCGGCAAGAGGAGTTCTGTCGGGCCTCCGGCTCGACGCCGCGGAAAAACGCCTCGCGCGCGATCTGCCCTTGACGCGCAACGCTCGTCGTTTTTCACCTGCCGCTGGCGCTCGCGGCGCTCGCAGTCGGCCAACAGAACCCCTCTTGCCAGCCGCGAGTCGTCGTGTCGGCAAAGACGGCCAGGCCTCCCGATCAGGCCGTGGTCAAGGGCCGTGATGTACAGAGGCCCGGCCCGCCGGCAGCGCACGGGAGTGAAGCGTGCGTGCCGGGCGGGCCGGTTGGTGGAGGGAGCAGTGGTTACGAGTGCGACGGGCGCAACGTCAGGAACAGGCTGCGGCCCTGCCGGTTGACCAGCACCAGCGTCGGCTTGCCGTCGGTGCGCTCGATCGCGGTCTTGAGCTCCGCGATGGTCGTCGTCGCGTGGCCGTTGACCTTCTCGATGACATCGTTCGGCTCGACGCCGCCGGCGGCTGCCACGCCGTCCGGGTCCACGTCGGTCACCACCACGCCCTGGGTCGAGCGCGGTAGCGAGTACTCCCGCGCGAGTTCCGGCGTGAGCGGCGACACCGACATCCCGAACCGGCCGGGCGAGGCGGAGTCCCCCTGCTCGTTGCGGTTGCCCGCCTCGGTCTGGGCCTTGAGCTCGTCGAGCTTCGCGCTGAGGTCGCTGGTGCGGCCGTCGCGCACGATCTTCAGCGCCACCGACGTGCCCGGCACCGTGTTGGAAATCGCGTTGCGCAGCTCGTTGCCGTCCGTCACCCGACGCCCAGCCACCTCGGTGATGACGTCACCCTGCTTGAGGCCGGCGCGTTCGGCTGGACCACCCGGCTCGACCTGGTTGACGAGCGCGCCGCGCACGTCGCTGAGGCCCAGGCTCTGCGCGAGATCCGCCGTGATCGGCTGCACCATGACGCCCAGCTTGGCGCGGCGCACGTGGCCGCTCGAGATCAGCTGGCTCATCACGTTCTTCGCCATGTTCGACGGAATGGCGAACCCGAGCCCGATGCTGCCACCCGACGGCGACAGGATCTGCGAGTTGATGCCCAGCAGCTCGCCCTGCAGGTTCACCAGCGCGCCGCCCGAGTTGCCGCGGTTGATCGGCGCGTCAGTCTGCAGAAAGTCCTGGAAGCTGCCGTCGCCGCTGCCGGTAGTGCGCCCCTTGGCGCTGATGATGCCGGACGTCACCGTCTGGCCCACGCCGAGCGGGTTGCCGATGGCCAGCACCACGTCGCCCACGCGCGCCTTATCGGAATCGGCGAGCGGAAGCGTCTGCAGCCCGGTCGCGTCCACCTTCAACACGGCCAGATCGCTCGGGGCGTCATCGCCCACCACCGTCGCGGTCAGGACGCGACGGTCCGACAGCTCCACCTCGACGCGATCCGCGCCGTCCACCACGTGATGGTTGGTCAGGATGTAGCCGTCGGCGTTGACGATGACGCCCGACCCGAGGCCTTCCTCGCGCGGCATGCGCGGCGCGCGGCCATTGAAGCCGCGCTCGTCGAACTCGCGGCCGAAGAACTCACGGAAACGGGGATCGGAGAACGGCAGTGCGGTCGGCGAAGCCTGGGCCTTCCGGCCGACACGGATGGTGACCACACCCGGAGTGACCTGATCGACGACGGCGGCGTACGAAGACACGGCTGGAACGGCCGGCGCCGGGGGGGCTGGAGCCGGAGCGGCGGCTGCGGCGGCCGCTCCGGCCGCCTGCACCGCGGAACTGTCCCGCCACGCCGAGCCCACGGCTGCCCCGCACAGCGCGGCGACCACTGCGACGGCCGCCGCATAGCTACGGGCTGCCCGTCGCGGGTCCAGCGGCGATGTGTGATGCGTCATATGAGTAAAACCTCCATGCTCGGTTGGACGACAGACAGACGGACTTGGACGGGTCGCCCTCTGGAGGCCCCGCGCCTCGCCGTCGGGACGGCAACGATTGGCACCGCGCGCCGCGGGCGTCCGGGCAGACGAGCCAGCCGTGGCCCCGACTCTGTACACTGAAGGCATGGGCCTGCCGCCCCGTTGGGGCTCGACCGTTGCGGCCGCCGTGACGGTGTGGCTGTGGCTCGTGGCTCCCGGGGCCGCCACCGAGTACTTCGTGGCCCCCGGGGGGGTGGGTAACGGCAGCGGCAGCTTTCCGTTCGGTCGCATCCAGGACGCGCTGATCGCGGCCCGCCCCGGCGACACCATCACCCTGGCGCCCGGCACCTATACGGAGAACCTCGCGACGGTGCGGAGCGGATCGTCGGGTGCGCCGATCACGCTGCGCGCGACCCAGTCACGAACGGCCGTCGTGACCCGACCTGGGCGGGTGCTCACGGTGAGCCACGCCTTCGTCGTGATCGAGGGCCTCGTGCTCGACGGTCAGTACGGCTCGGACGACATCGTGCGCGTCACGACCAACGGCCACTTCCTGGTGGTGCGCGATACCGAAGTCCGGCGCGGCAGCAAGGATCTGATCGACATGGACGCGCCACAGGGCGTGCTCATCGAGGGCTCGCTCCTGCACCACGCTCTCAACGCCGCCGGCGGCCGTACGGATGCGCACGGCATCGTGGCCGGGGCTGTCCGCGACCTGACGATTCGTGACACCGAGATCCACACTTTCTCCGGCGACGGTTTGCAGGTGGATCCGGGCCGAGCCGCGCCCGGATGGGATGGCGTGACGATCGAGCGATCCAAGATCTGGCTGGCGCCCCTGCCGGCGCCCGAGAACGGGTTTGCAGCGGGCGCGGTGCCGGGTGAGAACGCCGTCGACACCAAGGCCGCGGCCACGAACATCCGCTCGCGCATCTCGATTCGCGACACCATCGCATTCGGGTTTCGGGACGGACTGATCCGCAATATGGCGGCGTTCAACTTCAAGGAGTACGTCGACGCCACCGTGGACGGCGTCACCGTGTTCGACTCGGAGATTGCCTTCCGGCTGCGCGGACCCGCCAACGGGGCGCGCGTGCTGGTGAAGAACGCGGTCGTCCACGACGTCACCAGCGCCTTCCGCTACGAGAACAACATCCAGGACCTGCGTGTCTGGAACTGTACGATCGGCCGCAACGTGTCGCGCACGTTCCACGCCGCGGAAGCGCCCGACGCCATTCTCGACGTGCGCAATCTGCTCTCGATGCCGACGCTCACCGTGGAGGCCAAGCCGTCGTCGAACCTGCGGGTGAACGACTCGTCGTTCGTCGACGCGGCGGCGCACGACTATCACCTGGCGCCGGCGTCGCCAGCCGTTGACGGCGGTGAGCGCCTGAACGACGTGACCGTCGATCGCGACGGGATCGCACGGCCGCAGGGCGCCAGCCTCGACGTCGGTGCCTACGAGCGCGCGGTGACGACAGCCGCCGGCCCGCCGCTGGCCCATCCGCCTGACGCCCGGCGCTGACGCCCGCGGCATCCGCGCCCGGCGGATGGGTGTATCGTCGGTTGGCTGATGCGGAATCTGGTGAGAGGCATCGTCGCGGCGGTGGCGCTGGCGCTGGCAGCATCGCCGATCACGGTTGCCGGTATCGACGCGTGGAAGATCGTGCTGGCCGGCGTCGGTTTCGTGCTGTTCGTGACCGCGCGACGGGGCAGCACCCCGTCCCCGTAAGGACCGCCCTACATCTTTTCTCTCACCACTTTGAGCCACGGGTCGGCGGCCGCGGTGGGTTCGACCTTGCGCTCGACGACGATGTTCCGCGTGCTGTAGCCCACGCCGTAGATCCGCTCGTTGGCGTTGCGGTCGGCGCGAATCGTCGATCCGGTCAGGCTCACACCGGCGAACAGCCCGCGCGAACGCGAGTAGCTGAGGATCTGGGCCTGCAGCCTGTAATCGGTGGCCGCCGTGGCTTCGCGTCCGACCGGTCCGGCGGCGACCGAGGCGTCGCCGCCGATCTTGAAGGTATTCTGCGCCAGGTTGGTGATGCCGCGCTCGTTCACGACCACCAGCACGATGTCGGTCGCCTGGCCGCCGATCTGCATGCCGAGGCTGCCGCCTGTGAGTGTGACGAATGCTGGTGCCGACCAGCCGGCGGCCGACTTGGCGCTCATCACGCCCTTGCCGTGCTGCGCGCCGAAGACCAGCGCGCCCTTCACCGTGGACGGGATCACGACGACGGCCTGCGCCTTCTCGATGATCGACTGCGGCACGCCCTTGTCGGGAGCGGTGAGCACTTCTTCGAGCACGCGCGCGGCCTCTGCGAGGCGGTCGGTTTCGGCCTGCTGCGCCAGCGCCTGCCGGGGCAGCAGCGCCAGCGCGATCACCGCCAGTGCGGCGACACGCTTCGTCGTCATGAATCCTCCTGCGGAGTGTGCGATCAACGTCTCCGCGACGCGAGCCCCGAGCGTATCACGCCGCTTCTTGCCTGCCAGTCAGGCATGGGCCTCCGGCTTGATGATGCTGCCCAGATCGTCGATGCGCGACAGCTCTTTCTTCGGGTTGACGTGACGGCGCCCGTCCTGGCCCTCGCCGATGATCACGCTCGAATGGAGCACGTCGGTGTCGCGAATGTGCCGCTCGATGGAGGCGTCGACCTTGTGAATGCTGATGAGCGGCGGCGTCTTGATCGCGGCGAGATTGGCCAGCACGTCGCTCTCCTTGATCGGCAGGCCGCAGCGTTTGGCGTTCTGGAACAGCCAGTTCAAGGCGATGCCGTTCAGCGACGGGTTGTTGTTGCCGCCGCCCACGTCGGAGTGGACGCCGCGGAACCAGACCTCCTGCAGGCGGTCGTCCTCTGCGTGCCCGGTGCCGCCCAGCCGCGTCAATTGGAAGGCCGCGCGCGTCTCGTCGAGCGCCATCGCGTGGTAGACGTTCTTGACGTTGGGCGGCAGGTGCAGGTTGTGCCCGGCGTTGACGTGCTCGCCTGGCAGACCGAATTCGCCGACCACGTCGAACACGCCGATGAAGCGCACGGTGACGCCCTTCATCTTCGACGCGATCTCGTTGGCAAACGACAGCGCCAGCGCCGCGCCGCGGCTGAAGCCGGCGATGTCCACGGTCGTGTCGCCGTGTTCGATGTTGTTCTCGAGCCGTTCCATCGCCTGGCGCACGCGCTGGTGGCCGCCGATGCCGAACGCCTCCGAGAAAGTTCGTCCTACGAACGTGCGGGCGCGCCGGCCGATGCCCTTCAGGTAAAGACTGCCGAGCCGCTGGTCCGGGTCGTCGTTCTTGTCCGGGTGGTTCGGGTCCTCGTAGGCATGAAAGAACTTGCACGCGTTCGAGTCGCGATCGTCGCCGTCGCGATCCTCGTTGCCGGTGCCGTCGAAAACGTAGAGCGCCATGATGACCTCGCTGTGCTGTGGAGAGTGGACGTGCGTGAAGGGGACCGATCCTACAGAAAGAACGTTTCGCTCGTCTCTTTAGAACAGATCGTCCAAGCTCGTCCGTTCAGTGCGCGGCCGGGCGCACCATGGCGAAGAGCGCCACGCCGACTCCGACGCCGCCGTAATTGGGCTGGATCGAGGGCGGCACGAATGCCGCCGAGAGGGCGCCGCCGAAGCCTAGTTGCAGACCGCCGCGCGGTGGCAGAAACCGCGTATACCCGCCTTGCAGTTTGCCAACCGTCAGAATCGCGAGCGGCTGCTCGTGGATATGGAGGGCGTGGGACGGCTTGCTGTTGAGCTCGCCTCGCGCGAACAGGACGTCCAGCGGCGTCAGCGCCAGGCTCCCCTCGGCGAGCCCGGCATGCGTGCGCTGCCCCCGCTCGAGGTTACTGCCCCACGCGAGCGTCACGGCGAGTGTCCGGCCCGCGGACGGGGCGCGCTCGTAGCTGGCGGAGGCGGTGACGCGCGCGATGTCGTAGCGCAGCCCGCCGGCGAAGTCCTGCTCGGCCGACTCGAGGTGGCCCGCGGAGACCTGCAGCGCGAGCGTGGGGCGAGGCCGAATCGTCACGCGCGCGGCCAGCGAGTCGAGCGCCGCGAGGTCGACTCCGGACCGATCTTCGTCGGGCTCGCGGCCATTGAACGCCGACGCTTCGGCCCGCCAGCGCGCGCCCGACAGGCCGCCGGTGACCACGCCGAAGGCAATGTGCGTGGCGTCGAGCCAATGGTGCGCGATGGGCGCCACCGGGTTCGGCATGGCGGAGCGGCGGTGCGGGAAGGCCGGCGGACCGAGTGCCGGCTCACCGGCCGGCCCGCCGTACACGTGCCACGTGAGGCCGTGCGCGAGCGGGTGCGTGTACTCTCCCGCGATCTCCATGAACAGGTCGTGCGGGTGCTGGCGATCGTGCAGACCGTCGCCCTCACACAGCTCACCGGTGGCAAGCAGGTCCGGATAGCCGCAGCCGCGAATCGTCCATGGCTCCAGGCTGAGCATGGTCCGCGCGCCGATGCGTCCGCCGCCGAGCGGGCGCCGGGCCATGGCCATGAACCAATTGATGCTGCCCAGCTGGCGGGCGCCCCGGTGGATGGGCGCTGACTCGTCGAGGTACTGCAGGTATGCCGTGCCGTGGAACATGAGTTCCCAGCGGCCCGCCGTGAGGTGAGGTCCCGCCATCGGCGTGGTTTCGGGCACCCACGACGTGCCTGACGCTTCGTGAGTCTCGAACAGGCCGTGGGCCGCGCCGCTATGCGCGGCATGCTCGTCGGCGGGAGATGGGGGATGCTGGTGGTCCTGTGCGCGCCCCGGGGCCGCCGCTCCGGCGAGCAGCGCGATGGCGAGCGCCACGAAACGTTTCCGGTCGGTCAACATCTGAGTATATGGGGCAGGCAGGTCACGTCAGTGAAGCAGAGGCGGGTCTCGAGATCCGCCTGCGATAATGGGCATGACGAGGAACCGATGACGAACAAGACGTATCCAGTCGAGAAGACCGACGCGGAGTGGAAGGCGCAGCTGACCCCCGCCCAGTACGACGTGTTGCGGGGCCACGGGACCGAGCGGCCCGGCTCGTGCGCGCTCCTTCACGAGAAGCGCGTCGGCATGTTCGCGTGCGCCGGATGCGAGCAGCCGCTGTTCGTGACCGGCCGCAAGTTCGAGAGCGGCACCGGCTGGCCGAGTTTCGTGGAGCCCCTCGAGGGGTCGATCGAGACCACGGCAGACCGCACCTACGGCATGGTACGGACCGAGGTGCATTGCAGCCGGTGCGGCGGCCATCTGGGCCACGTGTTCCCCGACGGCCCGCCGCCTACCGGCCAGCGCTACTGCATCAATGGGGTTGCCTTGAATTTTGTCCCCGGCGACCTCTGACACTAGACTCGCGCCATGAAGAACGTGATTCGGGCTTGTCTGGTGCTGGGTCTGGCGGCCTCTGCCGTGCCAGCATGGGCCGAGGAACCCGCCGGGTCGCTCTCGGCCCTCAGTACGCAGCCGTCGATGAACGTGTTCCGCCGCTTCGCTGTGGATCGCGCCACGATGATCGAGTTCTACGGCGACGTGCTCGGCCTGAAGCAGTTGCCGTCGCTGCAACTGGGCGGCGGCAACGAAATGATCCTGTTCGAGATCGGCACCGCGCAGGTGAAGCTGCAGGCGACAGCGGCTGCCGGCCAGTATCCCGGCGGCGCGGTGAAGGATGCCACCGGACTGCGCGTCTTCACGTTCTTCTATCCCGACGAGGGGGCGCTCACGGCGCGTTTCGCGGCCAAGGGCTACCCGGCCCCGTCGTTCACGGCCCGCGCCGCTGGCGGCCGCGCGGCCATGGTGCTCGATCCCGAGAAGCAATGGGTCGAGCTGGTCGTTCTGCCGGGTGCGCCGCCCGAGGCGTATCGGCGCTTCGAGGTGGGGATCACGGCGTCGAACGTCGAGAAGAGCCGTGAGTTCTATCGCTCGTTCGTGGGCCTCGAAGAGTTGCCCCCGGTGAAGGACATCGTGCTCGGAACCACCAAGTACCCCTTCCGCCATGGCGACACCACCATCAACGTCTGGTCGTTCGGCCAGGCGGTCCCGGCGAACAAGAGCAGCGCCGGCATTCAGTACGTCGTGAACAACGTCGAGACGGTGGACGCCAAGGCCAAGGCGGCCGCGGTGACGATCGATCGGCCGCTCGGAGGCTTCGGTCAGGGTCTCCGTACCATCTGGCTCGCGGATCCCGACGGCGTCACCAACTACTTCGCGCAGATCGTGCGGCGCCCGCCGGCGCCCGTACCCGCATCGCGATAGCCCCCGGGCGGTCGGTTGAGGTGTGGCCGCCTCAGACTGTTACGGCTTCGTGGCCGGGAGCTCGTCGTCGAGCTTCGACGCCAATTCCTGCACGTCGGTTTCCTTCGACAGTTCGTCGATCTGAGGACTTCCCTCTGCGCGTTGCACGTCGAGGTGCGCAGCGATGTTCTGCAGCAGCTGCAGCACCGCTGTCATCTCGCGTTCGGCCAGCAGATTGATCTGCAAGTCGAGGTGCGCGCGTTTGTCGGCCTGCGTTGCAAGGCGATTCTGGCTGGACAGGACGAACAGCGCCAGGAAGATGGCCTCGAGCGACACCATGGTGGTGAGCAGGGGAAACGGGAACGGATCGAACGGACGCACCGCCGGGAGGAGGCCGAAGTTGAGCGCCGACCAGGCGCCAAACCAGAGCAGGTGTGCGAAGAGCACCGGCCCACGCCCCGCCGTGGAGGTGATCCATTCGCTCAGGCGCTCCGAGCGTGACCGGCCGTGCAGCGCCGACTGCTCCCACTCCTTGATGACGCGTACGTTCTCGTCCAGCGTGCGCGAGAGCGATTGCGCGTCGAGTCGAGGGTCCGGTCGTTCCGTCATGCCGTTACTACGGCGTCATACAGCATGTTCGGGGCCAACCCGACCGCGGGTACGGCTGATGGAACGACCGGTCTTCACGCGGTGCGCGTGACGCGGACCGCGTGACGGTGGCGGATGGGTTGCAATTCTTGCAGCCCTGATGTTCAGCCCTCTTCCGTTTCTTCGTTCGACGCCACCTGCCCGTCGTCGTCCTCGTCGTCCTCGGCGTCTTCTTCGTCGTCGTCGTCGAACTGATCGTCGTCGTCTTCTTCGTCCTGCCCGGGCGTGCCGGCTTGTTCCACTTTCACGCTATCAGGGTCGACGCCCACGCTTTCGAGCGCCGGTTCGTCCAGGATGTCTTCGCGCGAGTCCGCGCCGCTGCCGGTGGTCATGTCCGCCATGCTGTGCTCCATTCCGCCGGCGCTAATGAGGAATGGTCGCCGGCACACCGGCTAGAGCAAGATGCCGGCCAGTGCCGCGAACGGGCGGTCAGGCTGGAGAGCAGGTCAGCCGCTGCTGGCTGTGGCCACGGGTCTTCAGACTCGCCTCATTAGCCAGACTGTGGCCGCGGGTCTTCAGACCCGCCTCATTGAACCTTGATCGCGAGCGGCACGATCACGGTGCCCCAGTGGAGCCGCAGTGTGGCGTCCTTACCGTCCACGGCGGAGAAGTAGTACGCCATCGACTCCATGTGCGCCCCCTGCTCGGGTTTGACCGGAACGCGCAGGGCATCGCGTGCCTCACCCGGGTAGTTCAGGTGGAAGGCGTCAGCCTCGCGGCTGAAGATGAACGTCCACGACTCGGCGCCGGGAATCGTCCACAAGCTGTATTTGCCGGCGGCGAGGGGCTGGCCGTTGACCTGCACGTCGCGCGTGGCCGCGAAGGTCGTGCCCTGGTCGGCGCCCGGGTGCCAGATGCGACCGTACGGCACCAGCGCGCCGAAAAGTGCCCGGCCGCGCGCCACCGGCCGCCCGTACTCGATCGTGATGTCGGTGTTGGCGATCTTTTGAGCGACCGATCCCCGCTGGCTGCGCACCACTTTGTCGAGCGGGATGACGTCGTCCTTCTGGGCGGCCAGCGGGACGACGGCGACGCACAGCAGCACGGCCGAGAATATCTCGCGCATGGCGATCTCCACGACTCCAGGGCGCTACGGCAGGGCGAACACGAACAGTTGCCCTGTGTTACTCGGCTTGAGCTCGGGGGTCAGCCGCAGTTCGGTGGTCGAGACGAGCGACGATCCCGTCGTGACGGCCACGTACTGCTTCCCGTCCACGGCGAACGACACCGGATAGCCGACCACCGGGGCGCCGAGGTTCTGCTCCCACAGGATCTTGCCGGTGCGGTCGTCGAAGGCGCGGAAGCGGCCGTTGACGTCGCCGCCGAACACGAGCCCGCCGGCGGTCGCGACCAGCGACATCGTGCCGGCGCGCTGCTCGTATTTCCAGAGCGCCTTGCCCGTCTCCACCGAGATTGCCCAGATCGACCCGACCTTGTCGGTGCCGGGCGCGAGAATCGCCGGCATGTTGAGACCGTACACCA
>Ga0210380_10000074_pt1 | contig 57372 bp, 84 predicted proteins | sample PLM4_5_coexredo_FD_155476 | JGI IMG/M metagenome (GOLD analysis project Ga0210380, IMG submission 155476) | Groundwater sediment microbial communities from an aquifer in East River, Colorado, USA - PLM4_5_coex redo | ecosystem: Environmental > Terrestrial > Soil > Riparian zone | place: USA...
AGGTAGGCGATCCGATCAAGAAGACGACGGTCGAACCCGTCGAGAATCCTGTTCCGTCCAAGCCGACTGAGTCTCCCACACCAGTGCCCGAGAAGAAGCCGGAGAAGGTTCCCGCATAGACATGGCGATGATGACTGGCCCAAACAGTCCGGGAGTAAAGCTATACGAAGAGTGTGTACGCAATCGTGGTGCACTCAGCTTGTCGGAGACCAAGGAACCTAATGGTGACATCATATGGGTGTTTGTGTTCTCCGAGCACGCGAGACGTCCAAGTAATAAGGTGCACAACGAGCTTGTTCGTATCATTAGTGCCCTACATCAAGGTTCGGCTGTACTACTGAAGTATGACATCACAAATCGCGGATACATGAAGGAGTGGCAGTTCGAAATTCTGGAGTTCTCTTCTGCACGGATGCAGATTCGAAACGTATACGGTAATCCAATCAATCCACTTAGTGGAGTTGGTACTCTCAATCTATCGCCATTGGTGTCTGAGTTCGACATTGGGGATATGCCGGAACCACAATTGCTCAATGGCGGTACGGTTATCGAGCCATACGTGGGCTATCGAGACTTCGATGTACTCGCGAAGGACGACATCTACGATCCGTCGTTGATCTCACGCAATGGTCTTCTGTGGAATCCGTACGAGCCGATGGTCGCCACGTGCAACGGGAATATCTTCTCATGGCACGACGCGCCCGAAGTTGAGTGCATGTGTGGTATCTACGCATTCGACTCCCCTTCTCACGATGATCTCAAGTCGACCAGTAACATCTGGGGTGAGGTCTACCTTTGGGGTACGGTACTCGTGTGCGAGAGTGGATATCGTGCGCAGTATGCATACCCGAAGACTCTATTCATTCGTGATGTAGGAACAGAATTGATCAAGCGATTCGCTGCCAATGTGGAGAAGGCATACGGTGTACCGGTGCATCTTGTTGGGCACCGCTCAAATAAGACGGCGAGCGAGCTAATGGAGGAGGCCATCAACAAGATGTTGGAGGAGCGAAATGACGAGAGTGCTTGAGACATTCCGTTCCAAACATGACGGGCAGTGGTACTTCCGCCTGGTCGCAGACAACGGTGAACTAGTTGCGCATGGCGAGGGCTATCACAATCGGGGAGATATGTATCAGACGATCGATACGTACTTTCCCGAGTGGGAACGCAAAGATGTATCTGATGAGGAAGGGGGTGAATCATAACTACCGCAGAGCTACGCGAGAAGTTGGGTGCGAAGCCCCCTGCCGAGTCGATCCACTGGCTCAATATGATGCAGTACGGCGAGCCAGGGGTTGGCAAGACGCACTTGCTAGGGACTGCACAGGATCACAAGCTGACTGCACCACTGTGCATTCTTGACATCGATGGTGGTATCGCTACACTGCGAAACCGTAAGGATATCGATGTCGTGCAGGTTCGTTCAGTCAAGCAGTTGGTCGATGCGTACAAGATGCTCTTCAACTCGATTCCATCGGATGGAAAGAAATTCCCATACGGTACAATTGGTATCGATACGTTGTCGGAGCTTCAATCGCTCGATCTATCTGAGGTCATGAAACTGTTCGCACGCACCAATGACAAGATCGATCCCGACATCCCGGACATGAGGGGATACGGAAAGTCGGGGAGTCACATGCGTGAGATCGTTCGTGCATTCCGTGATCTTCCCTGCAATACTATCTTCAACTGTCACTCGTCGACGGATCGTGACAACAACATGAGGTTGCTCACGTTCCCGAAGCTGACTGGCAAGCTGAAGGTGGAGATTCCGGGATTCCTCGATATCGTCGGCTACTACAGAGTGGAGAACAATGGCGATGATGGAGTAATGCGCGTCATGCAATTCCAGAAGACCGAGACAACGATTGCGAAGGATCGTACCTCCGCATTCGATCCGGTCGAAGTCAATCCCACGATCCCAGGATTATGGGACAAGCTGCAAGACACCAACGAAACGGAGAAGAAGTAATGATGGAAGATGGGTATGAAGGCACACTCGATCTCACCGGCTCTGATCCCGATGCAGTTGGGTTCCCGGCTGTTCCCTCTGGAACGTATGAGGCGCACGTCGGTCGTGCAACGTGGAAGAAGACGGACAACCCCGACGGGACGAAGGCCCTCCCTGACGGTACGCCGTATCTCGCCCTTGGTATTCGTATCAACGACGATGTCGATGAGGTCGATGGTCAGCGCGTTGCCGGTGTGTACTGCGGATGGACGAACCTGTTCGTGCCGCCCGCCGACTACGACGCTGCAAAGCGGACGCAGATGAACAATCGCATGGCGAACTTCCTCAATGCAATCGGTGAGGACTGGCAGAAGAAGAACTACAAGATGCCTGACACCGAAACGCTGGAGGGTACGCCTCTCACCGTGATCGTGCGCAAGCGGTACGACAAGGTGTTGAAGAAGGACACCAACGAGATCGAGGGGTTCAAGATCGCCGGTAGCGCGGCGGATGCCAACACTCCCGCGGGTCTGCTTCAGTAGGGAAATGGATCACGTTAGCCCCCCTCACACGAGGGGGGCTTTCGTGTCTATACCATGGCAACTACTGAAGACACAATCACTCTGGAGTTCTTGCGGTACCTCTATGCGAAAGACGAGGGGTTTATCTGTATTGCAACAACCCGTCCTCCTGCACGACGTGATACGTTCTCAGAGAAGTACTTCAAATGGCCCAAGCAGGCGCAAGAGATCGCTGACTATGTAGAGAACGTACGCAATACGCACAATGTGTACTTCTGCGTGAACGTGCTATCCGTAGCGAAGAGGATCAAGGCGAACTGCATTCCACAGAATCTGGTGTGGGCTGATCTCGATTCGTGCTCACCCGAGTTGGTAGAGATACCACCGCAGTGTGTGATCGAGTCATCGCCTCAGCGATATCAGGCGATATGGAGACTGGATCGCAAGATAGACCCTCTCCTTGCGGAGGACTATAGCAAGCGCATCGCGTATCGATACGCCGATAAGGGTGCCGATAAGACGGGCCACGATCTCACGCAGCTATTGCGTGTACCGGGATCGCTCAACTATAAATACAAGATGGACGATCCTCCGAGCGTACGTCTGCTCGCCAATGTCGAAGCCCAGCTACCTACAGAGGTCTTCGAATCGCTACCGCAGCCAGACGGGTATTCCGATATACCCGATATCGAAATCCCCGAACTAGGTGGACTGCCGTCGTACGAGATGGTGTTCTATGCCCACCAAGAGGTTCTCAAAGCAAAGGGACTGGCGACAGCTTATGCACGCTACGTAAGCGAAGAGCCAGCGAGCGATTGGTCTGGCCATCTGTGGCGTCTGCTGCTCTTGTGTTTCGAAGTGGGGATGAGTGCCGAAGAGACATTCGTTGTCGCCAAGAATTCGAAGTCGAACAAGTACGAACGGGATGGTAGGCCCGCCTCACATCTCTGGCGTGAAATACTCAAGGCAGAGATGGAACACAAGACCGTCGAGGTCATGCTTGCCGAGCATCGGTATCTCTCGATGCCATCGCTGATCACGTCGACCGAAGAGGAGAGCTTACAGACTTGCATCATCGATGACTACTACGAGTGGGCCACGGAAGTCACCGATGCAGTGCCCGAATTCCATGAGATCGCATGCGCGATGCTACTTAGTACATTCACGGCGACCACACTGCGTCTCTACACAGAGAGACCCAGGCCCGTCGTACCCAACCTGTGGGCGATGATCCTCGGAGAGTCCACTCTCACACGTAAGACAACCGCAATGGACATGGCGATGGACTTTGTGCTCGACATCGACCGCAACCTCATGCTCGCCTCCGACGCCACTGTGGAGGGGTTGTTGTCCAGACTCGCGCTCAGACCCAAGATGGTGTCTGTATTCTATCGAGACGAGATCAGCGGCTTCTTTGACTCGATGCAACGCAAGGATTACCTCGCGGGCATGCACGAGACGATGACCAAGATGTACGACGTGCCACCCTATACAACTCGTGTATTGAAGAAGGACACGTACGAGTTGGTCGAGCCGATCTTCATCTTCTTCGGTGGTGGTGTGCCGGGCAAGATGTATAGCTTGATCGATGAGTCCTACTTCGCATCGGGTTTCATCCCACGCTTCCTAGTGGTACGTGGATATGGCACGACGGAGAAGATTCGTCCTACCGGCCCGCCGAAGCGTATCGGTATGGACAAGCGCACACAGTTGCATTCCACTTTCCAGGCGTTGTACTCGATGTACACGGATCGTGAAGTGCTGTTCGAAACACACGACGGACAGAAGATGATGATCACGCCCGAGATTCAGGTTACGATGAAAGACGCCGTGTGGGAGAGGCTCGCTATCATGGAACGGCAGCTACTCCAGGCAGCCGAGGATTCGCCCGAGGCTGAGCGAGCACTGCCGATGTTCTCCCGCATGTACGTGTCGATGCAGAAACTAATGATGATCCTAGCCGCATCACGTCAGGAAGACGAAGGACTGGCAATCGAGGCTGAGATGCGTGATCTCCTCAAGGCCGCAAGCTATATTCAGAAATGGGGTAGGCATGCAGTCGACTTGATCCGCAACTCCGGTGTCACGAGCGACGAGAACAAGCTCCTATCTGTATACCGTACCATCGAGAAGCACCCCGGTATCATGCGCAGTCAGGTCATGCAGCATCATCGACTCAATGCACGTGAATCCGATATCATCGAGAGTACATTGCACCAACGTGCAATGATTCAGATCGTGTCGAAGACAGCCAAATCCAAACAATACTGGCCCGTAGGGAGGTAACTTGGACGTTCAGGAACAGATCGAGAAGATCAACGTCAAGATCGATCAGTTGATGAAGCTGTATGAGGTCGAGGGTATCCCACCCCCGCCCGGATACCGACTCGGTGATGCCGAGTTCATGTTCCGTGTGGTGCAACTTGTACAGACCGATCTCGTCAAGGAGCACTTCGACTTGAGCGACGAGGACTACGACTTGCTGATCAAGCAGAAGTGGTACGATCAGGCGCAGCAGATGCTCAAGAACACAAAGAAGGAACGGCTCAAGGCCCAGGCTGTAGTCGGGCAGATCGCAGTCCCGAGCAAGCCGACGATGTTCCTCCCTCCCGGAGTCGAACTGTAGATGAAGGGAACCAAGTATGACGACGGGAAGATCCCGCTCGATCTATGGTCGCCTGATGCTCTCTACGAAACTGCCCGAGTTCTACAATTCGGTGCAACTAAATACGAGCCGTACAATTGGGCTAAGGGAATTGCCTATAGTCGGGTATTCGCTGCATTACTTCGGCATCTATGGTCGTGGTGGCGTGGTGAACGACTCGATAAGGAAACCGGAATACATCACCTAGCTCACGCCATGTGCTGCTTGATGTTTCTGTTGCACTACGAGATGAACCGACGCAAATATAGAGAATGGGATAACAGACCATGAGTAAGACAGCAACAAGCTATAGACTTGAGACACTATGTCGTGCCCTTGTCGAGCATGAGCTTGGGTTAGTCAATCTTTCACAACACGGATATGCCACCACTGAGCAGGGCAAGGGGTACATGGAAGACAAGATCGAAGAGTTGACCAGGCGTATCAACTGGATCAAAGGCGAGATCACCATTTGTGAGGATGAGCTAGGTATAGGAGTAGTAATCGCATGACTGAGAACGTACTCGATAGGATGGGCGCATGGAGTGAAAACGGCGACGATATATGGCTCACGAAGGAGCTACATCCGAATCGTGACAAGGCTCGCATGTTCATCGCAGCCGAGACCGACTGTAACTTTATCGATACACGTTGCAACAGTGTGTGGATTCGCCCTATCGAGCGGACACTAGCGAATGCCCATCAGCACGATTGGTGGTGCGACGTGTTGTGGATCGAATGCAAAGAAGACGATGAAGGTGCGATACCAGCATGGCACATATTCTTCAAGATGTAGTAGCAAAGGCACCGGGAGCACTCTGTTCGGAATGTCCCCTGCAAAGCGCACAGTGTGTCAAGACCAAGCGACCCACGCTCCACCCTGTGCGCGGTGCGGTCGTGTCCCGCTCGCCGGGTGCAGCCGAGGTCAGGGCGGGCGAGCCGATGTCGTCCGAGTTCGGGTCGGGCAAGATTATCGACCACCTGTTTGCAATGAATGGGGTGAAGCGTGAGCAGATGCTTCTCACGAATACTGTACTTTGTGTTGCGCCCGAGGGCAACGTACCGCCGGAAGCACTCAAGGCATGTGCTCCACGTCTGGCACGAGAGCTTGACGGTATCGATACCGTTATCGCTTGCGGATCAGAAGCGGTTGGCCTGCTTATTGGACGCGGCTCTCTCACACGACATAGGGGATATCGTCATACAATCGACGGCAGGACGGTGGTGGCAACTAACAACCCTGCAATCATCCTCAAGGACGATTCCAAATTCCCCGATCTCCGGCGAGACTTCAAGCGAGCACTGAGTCCACTACCCGAACCTACCTTCCCAACGGTTGAGGTAATTGAAGATGAAGATTACGCAAGTGAAGCCATCAGGCAGGCACTCAGAGATGGTCGTGTCATTGCCTGCGATGTTGAGTCACGCGGAGGACTCACCCACAAAGCAACTCTCATCAGTTTGCAATTTAGTATTGATGGACTTACTTCCTATGTTCTTGGAGAGCGTGGCGGTATCTTCGCCAAAAGAGATTTCATTGACCGTACGCTACGACCCTTCCTTGAGTCTCCAGAGCATCTTTACACATGGCACGGTGGGAAGTTTGACACCAAAATCCTCCGACACACCTACGGGATAGATGCTCGTGTTGATCATGATACCATGTTGCTCTCTTATGCTCTTGACGAGCGTAGTGGTACCGATGAGCGTATTGGTATTCACGGTCTCGATTACCTTCTTTCTGATACGTTCGGCTGGCCGTACTATTCAAGCGAGTCAATCGAACGAACAAAGAAGACAGGGGTAGTTGAGGACTATGACGAGTTCTACCGTTATGCAGGGTTGGACGTGGGTGGGACGTACCAGTTGTTCGAGAATCAATACCCCCGCGCAGAGAAGGATGACGTGCTCCGCGCTTATAACCACCTATTACTACGTGGTAACGAGTTTCTCACGGGGGTAGAGCTAAACGGCATGCCCTATGACATTGATCGTGCCATGGATATCCACGAGTTTGAAGTGCAGCCCGAGATACACGAGCTTGCAACCGAGATGCAGAAGCGAGCGGACAACACGCTCCTGAATCCCGCGAGTACAGTGCATATGGCACACCTTCTCTATGACGAGTGGGGTATCACGCACGCGATGCAACGACGCAGGCCCACGCCAACCATGCAGAATCCGGCAAGGTCTATCGATGAAGCAGCGCGCAAGGAGATTCTTGGCGGTCGGTTCCGATTCCGTGGTGATCGAGTCAACTCGCGCAAGGGGAACTTGATCACTCAGGTCAAGCCCGACGATTATGATGAGCGCGAACAGTTCTATCGCCAGTTCACAGAGAAGTTCGACCGCTTCAAGAAGCTACAGAAGCAGGATGGTACCTATCTTGTTGGTCTAGTGAAGAGAGCAGAGCTTGATGAGGATTATCGGATTTACACTCAACTCAACCTCCACGGTACTAACAGCGGGCGACTATCATCATCGAAGCCGAACCTTCAAAATATCACGAGGTCGAAAGACGGTCTCCCTGATATTCGCCAGCTATTCCGCGCCTCCAAAGGACGACGGATTGTTTCAGCAGACCATTCTCAGGCAGAACTACGCTGTATCGCTCAGTTTTCAGGAGATGCAGAACTCACGAGGATTTATCGTAACGATCTCTCGCTTCATCGCGAAACCGCTACCAAGTTCTTTGGCCCTGACTTCACTTATGAACAGTACTCGACATGTAAGAATGTGAACTTCGGTGTGTTCTACTTGCAATCGGCCGATACCTTTCAGGAGAAGCATGGGATACCCAAGAGTCAAGCTGAGCCATATATCGAGTGGGTCTGGAACACCTTCAAAGGGGTCGCCGCGTGGGAAGACGAAGTCAAGAGGGAAGTCAAAGGGAAGGGAGTTCTTACATCACCGTTCGGACGGAAGCGTCGTTTCCATCTTCTTACCCGAGACAATCTTGAGTCAGCTTTCCGAGAAGGAATCAACTTTTATCCTCAGTCTACAGCTTCAGATATCACTCTGTGCGGAGCAATTACTCTCGCATCTCAAATCGATCGATCCCGAGCCGCAATTGGAATTCTCGTTCACGACTCCATCGTCGCGGATGTAGAGGAGAACTACGTCGATGAGTATTCCACCATTATCGCGCAAGTGATGGGATCGACTGCACATGATGAGCTAGGTTGGACGTTGCCGTTCAAGGCCGAGGTCAGTGTCGGCCCTAGTTGGGGAGAGTGTGAATGAAACGGCGTATCAATTATTGGCGCTATCGCGTGATATTCTTCTGCTTAGGTCATACCCACGTTGGTCGTGCAATTCTATTCCGCACGTGGGCAATGGGCTACAAAGTTGGGCAAAGGTTGGGAAGACATGCGTGACCAACGTGATCCCGAGGCCGTCGGACTGGCGATCCTACAACTTGTGGAGAAGTACAAGGTTCCGGTGTGCGAGGCAGCCGATCACTACCTCTCGCCCGCCTCGATCCGCAGCTCCCAGGACGAGCTTCCTGAGCCGTCGACTAACGGGGCGGCTCCTCGCCCGGATGTCTCATGAACGCCCCGGAAACGGGGCTACGTGAACGCTCCGACAGCCAAGCTATCCCGGTCATCGACGGCCCCCTCGTGGCGCTCGCACTCGACCCCGGACGGACGACCGGATACGTGATTGCCATACACGACAACGTGCTCAAGCTGTATGTGAATGAGGATCAGTTGTCGCTGATGCAACTTGAGCAGCTACTTGCAAGTCTGATGGCGAACTCAAACTTGCATATCATCTACGAGGATTTCGAGTATCGCAACATGGCAAGAACGGGACTCGATCTCACTCCGGTCAAGTTGATCGGCATCATTGAGTTCTACAGAGAGAAGTATGAACCGTTCGTATACTTTTATAAGCAGAGCGCGGCGACAGGTAAAGCGTTCTGGTCTGACGACAAGCTGAAGCAGGCCGGTGCATACAAGGTAGGGAAGAAGCATGGCCGCGACGCAACGAGACATCTCCTGCAATGGGCCAAGTTCGGTGCAGGAGCGCAGTATATCGACCTGGACAAAGTAGAGATTGTACTGATTGACAAACTATGAGGGCCAACCCGCCACAGGAGAGTGATAACGGGTTGGCCCTCGATGTGAGCCGTGGGAATGGCGACTCACGGTTTCAGATGAAGTTGCAGCACCGAGCGGTATCCCTCTATGGCTTCATCCTATCTCGCCCAGGGACGGGCTAGAACGTAATGTTGTCGTCAACCAAGGCAAGAAACAGCATGATCGCAATGGCGATGACAGCGAGTCCTACAAGTACGGAGAACACGTCGGAGTTCATGCCGGAGGATCAGGCTTCACTTCGACAGAGGAAGGGCCAGGAAGTAGCTGACCACCACTTGAACGATCGGTTGCGACTGCGAGCAAGCACTTCACTAGTGTCGCAGCACCCGTGAAGAGTGCGAGCTTGAGCGCATCCTCCCAATCCAGACCGAGATTGTCGAACACAGGGCTGGCTGCAAGCACACCAAGGAACGATGCGGCGACAGTCCAGAAGGTTCGCTCAGCGATATCCTTGACTACGTTCATATCATCTCCTAGAGAGTTAGTGTGACGATGGAGTTGGCCGACAGATAGGGAATTACTTAGCTAACGTCCTTGTCTACATCAGTGAAGGGCGACCACGATGCGCCTCCCGGAATCGGAAGGGTGTCATCGTTGCGTCCGATCTGCACACGACTATTCCAACCCTCGGAAAGTCCTGCGCCATTGTCGTTGTCGTCGCACCAGACAGCACCGCTTAGATGCTGACCATCGTCCTCCTTTGTGACGAGGAACAGGAACGCCTTACCTGTGCCGTCATGGAACTTGACGAAGGTAGGCTTTACAAGATTCTGCCGTTCCGGCACTATGCCTCCTATAGTGTGAATGTCACGATTGAGTTGACACTGCGATAGTTCCACGTGTAGTAGCCCATTGGATAGTGACCATTCGAGATCACCATTCCATTGCCGTTATAGACTGCGACGTGTGTTGGTGAGCCGTATGGGAATCCTGGCCGAGGATTCGTCGTGAAACCGTATAGGATGAGATCACCCGGCTGCGCGCGATTGATGTGTTCGACCTTTCTTCCCCGAGACCACAGATCACCCGTATATCCAATACCACTATAGTTTCTGCCTGATGGATCTTTCGCGCCTCCCGCGTAGTAGCAGTTGATTGCCAGTGCGCTGCAATCCCAATGAGATGGCACAAGCGGGGGCTTGCGCATTTGAAAGGGACGGGCCATACTGTAGAAGATGGTCATTCTGTGCGCATACCAGAAGAATGCAGCTTCTACAATTTGATTGCGAATGTCCTGCTTGGCGATGCTCGTGCAGTACGTCTTTGCTTCCTTGATAGCAAGCGAATCGAATGCCCACTCTGTGGGCTTATTCTTTGCGTGCCTCTTCTCCAACGCATTGTGCGCAGACTTGCTGATGAATGTCTTCTTGACACCCATCTGACTGTTTGCAGCACGCACAGCCCTGTCGAAGAACTCACCGTAGTGGTCGCTGAACCCATTCTTGGGCCATGGGTATAACTTAGGAAATGCTCGACTATATGCACGCTTGTGTGCAACAACATCGAGACCGATATGGCCGAGACTCAAGTCTCGACAGAATGCAACATCAGGTGGCGTCTTCGGGGACAACCTCTTCTCCCTCTTCCTGATCCTCACCGGGTGTATCCTCGGTCGGAATGTCGGGGTCGTTGTCAGGAACGCCAGAAGGAGTGTCCGGCGCAGGCGTGCCCGTCTCAGTTTCGGTCTCACTCATAGTGCCTCCTATCCGCTCGACTTTATAGCTGTACACACGTAGATGGTTATTAGCCCTGAGGGTGACTGAGCGGGGATTGTGTTTATGTTTGGTTCAAATCCTAGAGGGCATATAAAGCCGATACCGGGTGGGCCTTGCTCTCCTTGTATCCCCTGGATACCCTGTTCGCCTTTGTCGCCTTTGTCGCCTTTTGGCCCTACGATACTGTCCCCGTCTTTACCGTTTGTCCCATTCGTTCCGTTCTTACCATTTGCACCATCCTTGCCGTCCTTACCGGGTGGCCCAACGATACTAATTCCATCCTTACCATTCGTTCCATCCTTACCATTCTTACCATTCGCACCATCTTTACCATTTGTGCCGTTCTTACCCGGTGTACCTGTAAGTCCTCGTGGGCCTGTAAGTCCTCGTGGGCCAATCGTTCCCGTGAAAGTTATCCAACTCGCGCTAGGTGGCTTCTTGTCTGTATTCGATGATGTTGCTACATACAATGTGCCACCACTAGTTACAACATCTCCGGGCTTGTAAGAAGTAGAGTTTCGCCAGTTGCCAGTGAAGTCAAGTCCTGGCGCTCCTTTGGCACCTTTGGCACCTTTGGGCCCTGGGGGGCCGGGTACACCGGCTATACCGGGAGCGCCACGCAGTGTTTGGATTGTTGTCGAGCTATCACCGTGCAGCCCATAGCCAGTCGCACCGCCGCCTGTGAAGACAAGTGCAATACCGATAATGAAAAGGAGCATAATTCTTATCATTGCTCTCTTCTCCTTCTTAGCTGCCTACGTAACAATTCGAGGCGCTCTTCACATTCTGCATGCGCACGCTTGCGTTCATGAGAACGAGCTAGACCCATGCCAACGTAAGTGGAAGCCACACCTGCGATAGTGAGGAGTGCAGCCACAGCAAAAGTCACTTAGAATCCTTTGGCAAAGATATAGACAATAAGACCTGTCACGAGCGGGGCGAGGAACGTAGCGAAAACCAGACCACCTACGAGTTTATACTGCCATGCTTGGACTGCCTCGACCTGTTGGACAACAGTAGTATGCTGTGTTGTATAGGCTTCTTCTGTAATGTATTCGCCACGCTCGTCAGCGATCTGCGCGCGTACCTTGTCTGTCGCTTCTGCAAGAACTTGCGCAACATTACGACGCTCTGTTGCTGCACGATCTTGCTCAATGCGGTAATTCTCAAGAAATGTATTGAACACACTCTCTGTAAGCTTATCGCGATCTAGCCCTGCAACCTGCTGAAGTAATGTCTGCCGCTGCTGATCGTACATCTCGCGCGATAGAGCATCATTCTCCAATCGTCGTACACTACGTGCAGCCTCTTCTAGCTCAACTTTGGTAGCAAACTGTTGCGGAAATCCTTCCAGCCGTTTCGATAGTAGGTCGTGCGCTAGCGAAACCGCTTCACGATCAGTTATACGAAGATCATCGAATCGCTTCTCTACCTGACCGACAATCCGGTATACAGCCAAGATAAACTCAGGTTGAATTCCTTCGTTTTCAGACATTATCGATGTACCACCCTAAAGAATCCCGGCCCCTCCTCGGGGAACCCGAGTGCCATGAAACTAACGGGACGTGCAGAACGTGTGTCGACTGCGGTAGTGAGCTTGAATCCATTCGGTGTGATCTCTGCCGATCCTGCATGTAGTCCTGCTGCATCGGCTTGCAAGCTGCTGACCCACGCGAGACCCTGATTCTGATATCGAGCCTGTGCGGGGGCATCGAAAGCTCGACCGCATGTTGCTATTACAGCCTGGAAGTCATTGATTGTACAGAAACCATTCGCGATCCCATCGGTGAAGTGGACAGGGATACCCGTATATTCGTTTTCCAAGCGAGTCATGAAGACCACGGCTTGTACGTCGAACGGGATAGGAATCTCAACCTCATCACCGTTGTTCTCACCCGGTATAAATGTGCCTGTGACGCCGATAAGCTTGGACATCGACACGATGGAGAGTCGACCGGAGTCTCCATCGAATCCCAACCCGGGCCAGCCTTCCAACGCGCCATAGTCTGTGAGGGTTCGGTAGTGAGAGAACATCCCGAATGGCATACCACTACCGAACGTCTGTGCTTCGGCATACAGTTGGTTGTTGTCGAAGTCCTCACCCACAAAGAACGTGTTGTTGCCCGCATTTGCATTGAATCCGACAAGGGATTGCAACGTACGATTCGGCCATGACGTAGGTGGAGAGGCAATGCCCTCGTCTGCTGCCCACATCCCCCATGTAGAGACCGCCCAGTTTGTGAAGCTGACGCTACTACCATCTGTGGGGATTGGGCCGGTACCGCCACTGCCAACTGCAAAGCCCACAGTGGGTAGATATGGTGTTGGCTCTTCTGGCTTGCCGGAGAAATGAAAGCCTCGATGTACAATAAAGTCATCCTCGGCACCAAATGCAATCCAGTAGATGGGATTGCCACCACCACCATCGAATCCACCTGAGTAGCGAAGTGTGAATCCACCACTGCCGATGTCGATACCGTAGAGTGCATAGCCGTCGACACCATTGGTTGCGCGACCCCAGACCGCAACATCCCACAGATATCCACTGGCGACAAGATTGTTGTACCACAGCGCATGTGCACTGGCGCTACCAGGGAATGGGAATGGCGGTTCGGTCGGGAGTGTACGGTTGACCGTGCCCATACCGATCACGCCACCCAGAGCTTGTACTGTGCCCTCTGTGCCGTGGTTGGAGAAGAACAGCAACACGAGGTCGGGATCGAAGCTCGTTGATATGAACTGATCTCCAGACCCACTCAGTATATGGCATCCACCCTCGACTGGCATTAGATTTCATCTGCTCTTCGTGCGAACGTAGCATAGACACCAAGTCCCTTCGACCCGGTACCGATGGAATCACAATCGATCCAGACCGTGTCGCCCTCGTGCACACGATGGTTAGGGTTAGTAGGTGATCCACCATCGTTGATACTTGGCTCGACAGCGAATGAGTTGGTTAGACCACTTGGGATTGAGAGTGGTGCAGTCAGCATGTCAAGACCACGTGTCCGGTTAGAAATCTGCACAGTAGTTGCACCCACACCGGCAACACCGTTGAATGCGCCAGCCCAGAACAGTTGGTATCCATCGAGGTCTCGCTCAATATCGAAACGGAACACGCCATCGCCGGTCTTGTTATTCTGTCGATCAGAGAACACCTTGATCGCATGCGTCGCAGGGAGTGGAATGCAAATCCACTCATTGTTGTGGTAGAAGCAGAAGCTGATGGTGGGCCAGTCGATCATGACCATGCCCTGCTGTGGGTTCACGAACGTGTCGTGGCGTGCAGTTTGCACAGACGACATCTTAGCCTGTGTGAGCGTACGCACCTGATTCTCAAGTGTCTTCATACGCTCTGCCACGACCTGCATGGGATCGATTGGCGATACTGACTTCTTACGTCTTGCCATTACACATCCTCATACAGAAGCTCTAGTTCAAGCTCGACTGATTCGTTCGCACTTTGATCGACTGTCCAGTTGAGTGCGTTCACGCGATAGTCTGCATTGTTGCGCCAGTAGGGATTCCAGTCGTGCTGGAAATTTACACGCTGCCCGATCAACTGGCGTGGCCTGCCACCCGTATAGAAGTTGGGCGACATGAACTCCGGGTTGAGCAGAGTGATACCGAGCTTGCGCTGTGGAAACAGATCGTCCTGATCCTTGAGCATGCGGAAGATCATATCCTCGGGATCACTGACTGCATTCTCGACATCGCCAGGAACGATAAGATCGCCCGTGTTTGCAAGCTCTCCGAAGTCGTAGAACTTGTCGAGCCATCGATACTTGTCAATCGACGGCTTGTAGTACCAGACCGCTCCAGTCCTGTGTTCGGCTGTACCGAGACCGACGAGGAACGTACCTTCCGGCCCATCGTTTGTCCAGTCTGCCTCGATCACGGCACCACCAGCTTCACTCGTGAGGGGATTATTGACTCCCTTGATCCTCCACACAGGTTGTGACGTAAGCCGATCAGGTGCCCACATCTTGAATTCAAGCGAGCCGGGAAGAATGTCGAATTCGAATCCATCATGTAGCTGACTAAGCTTCTGAATATGTTCGAACACGGAGGTCTGATCCCCGGGGAAGATGCGATACATCACCTTTGTGCCGGTGAGCTTGTTATTGAACGAGATCGGCAATACGTTCTGTCGGAATGGTGTAGCAGGCACACCACCCGGTAGCTTTGGCAACGTGACGTTCATCATTGCATCGAGGATGTCCTCGACTACATCGCGTGCGTCGACAGCGACGGCATCTTGTGGTAGTGCGGGCGGGATAACTTGCGGCCACTGCTTGGGCCAGTTGACCCAATCGCCAGCGCGATACTTGACGGGATCGAATGGGTAGTTCCGGCGCTCTAGATAGTGCAGCCAGTCCTTCCCACCGATGAGGATGGAGTCACGATCCTTGTTGAGATTGACGGACGTGACCATGCCCTCGACCATCAACGAATAGTTGCCCGAACCACCACGCCTGTACAAAGCGTAGTCGGTACGATACGGGCCGAACTCCTCGAATGTAAGGAAGGGTTCACCGAGCGGAATCTCGTAAGAGATTTGACCCGCTTCGCAATTGCGAATCGAGAATCCAAGGTTCTCCGGGACGTACTGTCCCGTTACTACGAAGGATTCCGTATCGCGATGGTATAGGAGGAAATCACCCAAGCTGATACTGAGTTTGTGTGGTTACGCCAATGAAGTACGGGAGGAACGCCTTCCATGTGATCATGTACTCACTGAATGCAGGGAATAGCGCCGCAAGTGGAATTGAATTCTGTACCACTACTACTTGCGCGTCTGCATCTTCCGTCATCCCGTCGAAGCGTACCCTCAGCGTCGCATGGTATCGGGTTGTTAGTACCGTGAGGGGTGGGAGTACCGCATCGACTAGTGCGAGTCTTTGCGCGAAGTAGTCTGCTGCTCGTGCAGTATCGTTGGCTCCTACACCTAGAATTCTTCCTTGCGCATTGATGCTCATTGCATCGGGATAGTGATACGAGGGCCACTGCCCTGGTGCCGACATCTTCTTGAAGTCGTGCACATCGATGTTGGTCTCGATATCGAACATACTCAACGGATAGATGTGGTTGCCCGAGCCATCGACACGGTTTAGTTCAAGATTCGAACCCGTCACAGGACGTACTTCAACCTTTGTGAGACTCACTGCAATCCCCTCAAGACGTTGCGAGCGATGAATGCCGCACGGCGCATAGCTTCCTTCTTAGCTGCGTACGCCTGTGCAGAACCTTCATCATGGCTCGCCTTTGGCATGTTGATGTGTACTTCCCACTTCTTGGAATGATCGTTGGTGGTAGACGAAACTCCGGTAGCTCCCGCTGTGCGAGCCGCTGCTGCCGCTTGTCCAGGCACCCTACCAGGCACAGTCGGCATTGTCGGCGGGGGAGTGCCCGTCTTGAAATCACGCACAGCATTGTTGACGGCATTGTTGATTACGCCAGGGAATGTGACCTTGACCCAATTGTCGAACCACTTCGAAGTCTGTGCAGATTCGAATCCGTTGATGATTGCCTCACCCATTGAGACACCGGCCTTGCGGAACCGATCGATCTCATCCTTGAAGTCCATCTTGGTTGCGCTCTGAATCTGTGTGTTGCGTCGCTTCCATTGTGTGATGAGCGCATTCACCTGACCGGGCTTGGCCTTGAGGATGTTGTCGACGAACGCCTGTCCCTGTTCCGGCCCCATCTTCCTGATCTCGTCTACGAACTCAGTCGGCAATCCCTTCTTGAAAATCTTGTCGAGCGAGCTACGCCACCGTGCGAACACGTTGTTCTGCTGTTTCAAGTCCTTGATCATGTCCTGAAGTCGAGGCGTAATACCCCATTCCTTTGCGATGTCGAAGGTCTGACTTGTAAGCCATGGCCCCTGGAACAGTTGACCGAACGCCTGTGTATTGGCGTCCTGCATCTGCTGATACATGCTCTTCAAGTTGTCGATGACATCGACCATCGCCTGCTTCGATGTATCTGCAATCTGCTTGCCGTAGTCCTTCATCTGCCGTCTATAGTCGTCCATTGCACGGCGACCATCTTCCACCTTCTGTGCCCAATCCTCTAGGTACGTGGTGGCCTGCTTGATGTCGCCTGACGCAACAGCGTCCGTAACCAACTTGCCGATGTTTTGTGCAGTCAGCACCTTGTTTGTCTTGGACGTGAACGCATTGATGAGGTTCGCAACCTTCCCAGCGTTGCCCCTTGAGAATGCCTGTGCGATAGCAACTGCAAGCTCCTGCATCTTATCGGTCTCAGCGGAAGTCTGCTGATTGACCGTATTCATAAGCTCTGTGAAGCTCTTCGCAGTCCTAAGTTGTTCTCGTAGAGATTGCTTGCCCTTACCGCCCTTGTCCGGCTGTACATTATCGAATGCAGCCTGCGCATCACGAGCAAGTCCATCGAATGCATCACGTGGGCCACCCGGCTGTACGATAGTCTTCGTATACTCCTTGAGGAACGCGATAGCAGCTAGGAAGCCAGCCTTAGTGTTGATATCCGTCCACTTGGTTGAATTGTTAGCACGTGCATTTGCCGCTAGCATTCCGTTGAAGACTTGGTTTGCAGCCTGCTTGGTTGAGATGTTCTGTGCAGCGGCAGTCTTCTTGACTGCGTCCGCCTGCAAGCTCAGCATCTCGGAATACGCCTTCTGAGTATCCTGAGCGTTATGATGCACTTCGATTAGAATGGGAATAACTGCTGCTGCTGCACCGAGTGCTGCACCACCAGGGCCACCGAATGCAAAGCCTGCGCCTGCACCGAGGAGAATCTGTCCGATCTTGGACTGCCAGCCATCACCCTTGAACGCGAGGGTTGCAGCGATACCAATCGTTGCACCGATGATGGAGCCTCGTGCGCCACCCTTGAGCAGCATACCGAGTCCGGCACCGAGTGCACCGCCACCAAGGAGAGACCATCCGTCACCCTTCTTGAGTAGCTCGATACCGATCACGATTGCACCGATACCAGAAAGAATTCGTAGAGTACCGGCGAGCTTGAACATACCACTCTCTGTTGCGGTAATCTTCGGCAATGCCATACGTAGGGCTGCATACATGGTGAGCAGTGCGCCAGCGATGGAGAGAAATACGCCAGCAATCAGAGCTGAGATCGAGAGGATCGCGGCCCACTGCACTATTGTACGACGTGTACCTTCGGAGAGACTACGCCACTTGTCGAGCCAACTACTGACCACATCTCCGATGCGCAGGAAGATAGGGATCGCTTGCTCACCCATGTAGAGCACGAGCACCTTCAGTTGATTGAGGAACACCTGCCAGCGCACACCGAGTGTCTGTGACATCGCAGCGAACGAATTACGAAACTCATCGTTATCTGCGACTGTCGCTCCCTGCACCTTGCGATACTCTTGGATGCTCTTTGCAAGCTGAATGAATGCACGACGTGCCTGCACTGTGAACTCACGACCACGACCAGAGCCTCGACCGAACGCAGAGATGATACGGAATGCATCGTTGAGGTTGTGGCCCCTACTCAGTGCGGCCACCTTCTCGATGATGTTCGGGAACGGGATCAAGTGTCCGCTGAGATCGGCAATCGCGAGTCCTGCCTTGCGCATACCAGCCTGCACGTCAGGGTTGGTGAAGACTTCGATTAGCCTTGCAAGCGCAGGGCCGGTCTTGGTCGCATCAAGTGTCCTCGACACGAGCGCAATGGCACCTGAAATCTCATTGAATGAAAGGCCCGCGCCCTTGGCGGCAGGCACCACAGACGTGAGCACATGATCCAACTGCTGGAAGTTGAGTCGACCGAACCGGACGATGCTGAACATACGGTTGAGAATTTCATGGGTCTTCTCTGTGATTCGTCCGGTCGTTGCGAGCGTGCGATCGAAGTTCTCCAACACTGTGATGCTCGCGTGCGTCGCGGTCTGAAGATCGACACCGCCTGCAACGGCAACCCTGTTGAATTCACGCAACAGCTTGATACCCGAACCAAATCCGACATCGATGGACGAGAAGATATCGTAGGCAGCCTGCGCCATCTCCTGAGACGATGCCGGAAACTGTCGCATCATCCCGAGGATTTCCTTGCCTAGCCTGTTTGCATTGACCGCAGTCGCAGCGAACGTCTGTCCAGCTTGACGAGTCTGCGTCGCGGCGAGTGTGACTTCTGTGTTGAACTTGGCGAACGAGTTAGCTGCTATGCCAAGCGAAGCTGTACCGATTGCACCAAACAACTGCATAGTGCGGCCAATACCACCCATGGCATGACCGATATTGTCGAGATTCTGGAGTGGCAAGGCACGAATGGCCTTTTCGAAGGCAGCAATCTCACGGCGCGTCATACCGGCCGACACACCTAGCTGTGTCAGCTTACGCTTGTTGCCCTCCAATGCACGATCCAACTGCCCGATAGGATTAGCCATCCCACGTATGCGGGAATCGAAACGTTGCAAAGACGGATCAAGCATGTCGAACCGCTTCTGAGCAGAACCCAGTGCGTTCTCAAGTTGCTTGATTGCCGCAGTACGGGAGACGAAACCCTGTCCGCCCCCCGCCTGCAATGGCCCTCTACCAGCCTGCACCCGCGCAAGTTGCTCTTCTAGTTGGATTCGATGCTTGAGTAGTTCTAGACCACGACCCTGCCCCATCGAACTACGGATGCGATCCGACTGCTGCATCTTCTTGAGGTTGAACATCGACTGACGCTGTGCGATAGCCTCAGCCTTGCTCATACCATTCAACTCGCCGGAGACACGGCGAAGCGTACGAGACGCAAAATCCTGCGCTCGCACCACAACCATCATCTCTCCGACCCTGAGTGGCATTACTCCTCGACTATCATCTCTTTGACGCCTTGGTGTCTCTGCCTATTCTTCTCTCGTGCGTCACGCTTCTTCGCGAGATGATCCTCATAGCGACTGAACGCATCGAGTATCTTCTCCAGCCGTACAACCTCTCCCGCATCTTGCTCTAGCAGTCCACCACTCCGTGGCAGAACATGCAGAGCTTTGCAGATAGATGTGTACCGAAGCCAGCGATACGCCTCGTCGACTAGGTAGTCACCATAGACTCGTCTGGCAACTCCGTCTCTTCCGAGTAGGAGGGCGAAGGCGACTTCGGCAAAGGGGCGACATCATCCTCATCCATCTGCGTAAGCTGCGCGATATACCGATTGATCTCTTCACCGATCTTCGGGTCGAGCTTCCATGTCGGCATCGGCTTGCTGAAGTCGATCAACTGCGTCTCTGCATCATCGATGAAAAGATTATGCTCGATGACCATGTTGCGAAACTCGTACTCCGTCACCTTGACATTGGCGGATTCGAAATACGCACGTAGAAGTTCCTCATCGCTGAGCTTCTTACCGGACTGCGCGGCCTTGACATTGCCTCGCGTCTCTTCCTGATACATCCGGCCAGCGATGTCCTTGCGCAACTCCATCTCGTGGAACGACAGAGTGCGCAAGGACACGAATCCACCGGGGCACGTCTCCAGTTCGAAGCGGTGCGCTTCGGGATTGACAGTTGCCTTGGGCATTGCTCTCTCCTGTGTAAGTGTTACGTAATCGCCGCAGGTGACTTGCAGACGATCTGATATGCACTACCACCCACGATACCAACACAGCGTCCGGTGAAGCCCGCCATGATGAGATCGCCCATTCCCTCTAGGGCGATATCGTAGGTGTCATAGCTCACACGGTTGCCCTGAAGCTGGACTCCAGACGTCGCGGCAGCAAAGTTTGCACCACCGTTGACGGACTCCAACTTGATTGCACGCTGTGTGTTGTTGACCATGTTGTCGTAGTCGGTGCGGTTGATGAAGTCAAGCTCCGACTCGATCTCAGCTTCAGTGATACCGAAGCTGATATAGGATGCGCTCCTGAGTGCGTTGATGCGATTCTGTGCCTCGGGGTTATAGTTTGCACGGAATGTGAATCCGTTGAACCCGAGATCAGCGGTCGTGAACGACGGCGTAACTGCGGCTGCTGCGAGATACACGCTGTGAGCAGCGGCTCCGAGTAGATCAGGAGCAACCCAGGTAGGCGTCGGTGCCGACTGCACAGCCTCAGCCAGACCAAGCACGTTCATCGTGACACGTAGCACCGCGTCATCACCAAGCACGAATTCCCAACCACCCACAACACAGCCTGTATAACCGAACACGACACCGTTACGTACAACGGTGATCGAGATCGTCTTCGGTGTAGTCACACCTGTAGCTGTCGATGCCGAGCCTGCCGACGAGGGAATAAACGTATAGACAAACGGCCCAGCTCCAGACTTCGCAGGAGTATGTCGAGAAGCATAGAGCCAGTACGGAAGGTTGGTCGGATCAACCTCCATCTCGATGTCGCCCTCGACATGATAGAAGCCCTGCTTCACGTCTGAGACGATAGTCTGCTGACGAATCTGTTCGGAGTAGTACTTCTCCTCCATGTACTTGAGGGATTCGTTCAGAATCGGAACGAAGATAGTGGGGGCAGCATATGTGCCCATTGTAGTTTCAAAGGCGATGCCGACCTTACCGCCTCCACCGAGTCCCGCAGGCATTACTCACCCCCATCCTTCTTCTTGAGTTCAGTCGTACCCGTGAGCTTAGCAATCACGCCATGCCCATAGATATCCTTGATCGGAGTACCCCACTTTGCCAGAAACAGTTCCTCCATTTCTCTTGTGACTTCGACAGTAGTCCCGTTCTTTACAAGAATACCATCGCAGTCGAATTCCGTACCCTTGGGGAAGTCAGGATGATCTACTTCCAGCTTGTAAGCCATACGTCCTCCTACGCTGCTTCATACGGAACACGATTCTCGCCAACCCACGTGAGTCGTGTAGTGACGATGGTACGCATGTTGCTGTCGATCACACGACCAGAGATGCCAGGAAACTCCCCATCTACCAAGCTGTCGATGATATGTCCTCCAAGCTGTCGGTTGGCATGTAGGAGCTTCCTGATATCGGTCGCTAGCTGGACATCCTTGCGCGAGCGCACAGCGGAGGACGACGATAGCTCTGCATGGAAGACCCATAGATCGAGATGGAAGTAGACGATAAAGACTCCTGTGGCGTGGTATTGACGTCTGACATTGTCAGTCTGTACCAACACCGCAGGATATTGTGGAATGAGATTCTCGTCATTCTCTGCGATATAGGCCAGACCGAGCGCAGCCTTGCTGTCATCGAGTAGCTCGATGATGTGGTCAAACGGCTGAAGAATATCGTAGTAGTCCTGCGCCACATCAGAGCCTTGTACGAATAGGCATGGGCGCACTGCGAGGAATAAAGCGACCGAGACCGCCTCTCATTGCATGCCGCCTACCTAGTCGTCCTGTTGCAGTTTCAAATAGATCGATGGAGCGGTCGAACCAGTCAGCGAAAGTTGCAAAGATTGCGATACTGGCTACGTCACTGAGTCCGAGAAATTCTCGCTTCGGGAGTGGATTGGGTGATCCACCTTTCGTCTTGCGATGTGGCTTACCTTCTTGATGGTAGGCTCCGTACTCTGGCAATCCGCTCGTGTCATAAAAGAGCGTGTCACCGTTGACGATAACCGCTTCATCGGCAATAGCAGCTTCATACAAGTCCTCCGTCTTGCGCAAGATGCCAGCATTCTCCCCCGCACGATCCAGATAACTTTCAGCCCATGGCTGCCACGGCGAACCACTTGGATCAGTCTCCGTGATGAATCGCTGACGGACATCTGCTTGCAATTCTTGTCCCGCCAACATGAGCGGTAGTTCTACGTCCCGCAGGGCGTCGTCAACTAATAGCACAGCTTGTGCCATTTCAACGGGAGCAGGCTCCCATGTATATGTGACTGTGGCGGGCACTAGAACCTACCGCTCATGAGGAACTTCGGCGGGTCAGTTGTGTCATTCGGTTCGAAGTATGTGTTATCGAATACGGTTGTATCCGGCACACCTTCTACTAGCAAGCTACCTGCAATAATGTTGTTGAGCAACGCCATTGCTTGATTGTAGAGATTCTGTGCGAACTCGGGATCATCGAGCGACGACTCCGAAAACCGGATACGGTAAATCTCGGCAGCCGCAAGCATGCCGGTGATCAACTTGATGATGTTGGGTGTGGAGTCGGGATCGATCCACAACGCCATCGTTGCCGAAGGAATTACACCTGCGAGGTAGCCCCTGACGATGTACTCATTATCTAGATAGATTTGAGTACGATCGTCAGGGATTTCCTCGACCTTCAGCTTGTCGTATGGCAGATGTGCTTGCACATCCCCATCAGCGACAAACGTCATCTACGTTCCTTCGGGTAGTTCCTGTGCAGCGTCGGCGGGAGGATTGGCGATGGGATGCTGGAACGACAGTTCAAGCAACATGTCGGTATCGACTTCGCCACCCTTGGTGATGCGCTGCACTGCCGCCTGTGCGGGCGACACTAGCTCGTTTGCCTCTTCAGGCAGTGGATACGAGCGCACAGAGCCACCATCGATGAGTGCCTGCCATGCATCGTCATCGATCTTCAACGATGCCTGTGTGACCTTCTCACCGACCGCGATGATGTTGCGCTTCTCGACCACAGTGGCGACACGACCATCAGGACGCTTGAGTTCCTTCGTGTCGCCGCCGTTGTAGAGAGCACTCCACACGTAGTACGTCTTAGCTGCCATCTGCATCCTCTCCTATTACCACGCCGTCGCGCCGAAGGCGTCCTTGATCAGATAGCCTGCACTTGCAAACGTGACCTTGAGATCATACTTCCATGACGAACGAACGAGATCGGACTTGCGTCCTTCCTCACGCCAACGATCCGTAGGCCGCGTTGTACCGTCAGGATAAACCTGCGCGAACGTCTTACCGAACGACAGATCATCCTGCTGGAGATTCGGGCTGACGTAGCCGAGCCACACGTCCTTGCCCCATGCGCTGACAAGCGACTCAGTTGCTTCCTGAATATCGTTGTCGTTGTACTTGTCGTCACCGATTAGCACCATCTCGCCATCGAATCCGGTGAGTGCGCGGAACGCGCCATCATCGGTGAGTGCGAAGTTGGTGAACCGAGCGACCATGTCGGGATGTCCCGCAAGCCACGGGATACCCTGCGAACCGAGCGCCATCACGTTCGGCGTCACACCAGTGAGAGACTGAATCTTCATGATTGCAGCCCTCACGATGTCGATCGGGTTAGAGGTTGCACCGGCGTAGTTGTCCCACTGATCCGCTGCAAGCAGCGTGATCGTGTTGCCTACGGGATACGTTGCAGTGTTGCGAAGTAGTGCAGCAACAGCGATCTCCTGCTCAAGCAAGAGAGAGTTGTTGATCAGCGCCGTAGCATCGACTTCAGGGTTGATCTGCAAGCTGCCACCGAACACGGCATTTGCAAGTCCACCCTGTGAGTTCAACTGCTGACGCTCTTCATCTGCAACTGCGGCCTGGAGCGAGTGCTCAACTGTCTTGAACGTATCCTCGCTCCAACGCCCACCGCGAACCTCGTTCGCAACGGCTCCAGGCTCACGCCTGGAATAGAAACGAACACGCCGCTCGCGGCCATAGACGCGATAGCGACCCGACTGCGTATTGACCGGAATCTGCGGCATGAGCCGAAGACCGACAAAGGTAGGCGGGTTGTACCCGACCGAGAAATCCGTGAGGATCGGATCGGAATACAGTGTACCGGGATCGTACATCATCTCGTTTGCTCACCTACCTTTCTACTACGCCGTGCCCGCAACGTCGCCGTTGAGTGCGAGATGAATGCGAGCATACTTGCCCGCACCGGATGCGGCTTCGACACAGTGGCCCATGATGCGCTCACCAGCGGCGACAGCCTTGACTCGACCATCCGCTGCGATTGAGACGCGCTGGCCGATAGTGATCGCGGCCGACGCCTCCCACAGCGTGTCGCCTTCGACAGCAATCGAAGCGCCCTTACCTTTCGTGATTTCTCCAGCACTAATATCGTGCTGTACGACACCGGCAACCATGTCTGTGATTGCCGTCACAACATTGACCGTTTCCGCTGCGGTGAACTTGACTGCACGAAACTTCGTCAGCGCACCAGCGGCGGTATAGCCCTTGTCCTGAAGGTAGTTCCTAGTAGTGCTAGGCGGCATTGATCATCCCTCCTAACGTGCGTGTCCGCCGAGGTACGCCTTTGCAAGCTCAGGATGAGCTTCCGAGACGTGTGAGATAGCTGCATCCTGAGACAGACTGTCCTCAGTCATTGCAGCCCTGACAAGCCGTGCGAACTCCTGACGATCACGAGTGAAGTCACCCGTGACCTGACCTTCGACTACGGTGGTGTCATCGCTACGCGATGATCCACTTTCGCCCTGCGGAACACTTGCATGCTCCGATGCAGTTGCATCGAGTAGCTCACGAAGATCATCATGGTTGAACTGCCGAGTGCTAATGCGCAGATGAGACTGTGCAATCTGCTCACGAACAAGCGGCGAATATCCACGTTTCTGACCTTCGAACGACGCGAACGAATTCGCGAACAGATTCGCTTCCTGTCCACGATTGTCCTGCTCCAGACGCGCAAGTGCCTGCGCCTGCTCAGGATAGTCCGACTCGAAACTGCGCTGCGAAGTTGCAGCAGCAACAGCTTCATTGAGCGGGACAACAATCGAATCCACAGACTGCGCGACCGCCGTTGCAAGTTCATCATCGGTCGTCTCGTCCGTAAACTCGATACCGAGGGCGGTAGCCCTCGCCTCAAGCCACTCCCTATTCATTGACTCCTCCGGTTCATTGACGATCGGTGGCGGATCGCGCCTCCATCCTCCCTCAATTGCAGGATCGCCCTCTTCGGGCGGCTCGCGTGGTGTCGGTTCACCACCCAACCCTGTGCCGGGTTCCGAATGCTCCTTGTCTGCGTCGTATGATTGCCGTCGCTCAGGGACGTCCGACACAGATCGTGCAACTGCAATAGATGTAGCCTGTGAACCACCCCCTGTTGCCTCGACTAGTACATCTTCGAATGTTGCAATCTCATCGGCCATGCCTGTAGAGACTGCACGTTCTGCACCGAGCACACGTCCCTCAAGAGAGCGAACCTGTTCGGGATCGAGACCCCTGCCCGCTGCAACTGACGTGATGAATCTCTCGTTGAGATCACCGACGATCTCACTCAGATACTCACGTGACTCTGGTGTGAGGGTTTCAAACTCGGCTGCCTTGAACCGACCAGCCTTGATTACGGTCTCCTTCACACCCTCTTGCTGTAGCTTGCCCGACTCGTCGGTATGCACGATGTACGTACCCACGTTGCCCGACATGCTGGAAGGCGACACGAACAACTTGGTTGCTTGTGATGCGAGACCGAAAGCAGCCGATGCCGCCATAGTGTTGGCGATTGCATAGATTGGCTTTATGTCGCGACCCTGCCGAATCTCCATGGCGGTCTCTTCAATCAGTGCAGACGAGCCACCGGGTGAGTCGACATCGAGCACAATCGACGTAATCGAATCGTCTGAGAGAAGCTGGCGAAAGTCCTGTCGCCACTGCTCAAGAGAAGTGGCACCGCTCATCTCGGTCATGAGGTTGGCCTTGGGGAAGATAGGGCCATGTAGAGGTAGCACGCCCACAACACCTGTGCGCTGTACCGTCGGAGGTACCGCACGCTGATTGGCACCCTGCATACGCAGACGAATCTCTTCCTGCGTGATAGTGCCATTGATATGCATGTCGACTAGCTCAAGCATCATCTTGAGCGCGCCCGGCAGCATCATCCACGGTGTCGTGGTGATCTTGGAAATGATGTTCGAATAGTCCTTCATAGGCATCTACCCTTCGGCGTTCGTAGGGTCTGCGGTGTCGGGCGCATTGAGCCGCCCCGGATTCTGTGCAGGAGAATTGCCCGGATCAAACTTTCCCGGTGTGAGTGGTGCATCGATGATCTTACGTGCCCACTCCTCCAACTCTGGGGTGTAGTTGATGATCTGATTCTTCATCAAGTTTGCTACCGCAGAGGCCCACTGCTGCAAGTCCTTCGTCTCACCGATGTTACGTACACGCAACTTCGGAAACTTGTCGGTCTTGAAGTTGTAACCAACAAGGTAAGGGACGCAGTATAGGTTGATTGAGTCACAGATTTGATTGCCGATATAGCGGAGAGACTTGTTGAACATGTCTTGGTGAGAACCTGACGTGGCCCTACCTCCACCTGTTCCCTCCAGTCCGAGTAGCAAGAACTGCGTCATCGTGTTGAGCATGATCGTTCCATTGTGGTGTTCGATTGAACGCATCACGTCAACCGGCTGACCCGGCAACTCCAAGAAACTCAACCCCCACTTGGGCGGGAGCACCGCGCCACCATGCTCGTTCGTTCGGATATTGCGAACCAGCTCTAGGGCAGCGGTCTTGTCCGAATCCTTATATCCCGGCGGGAGAACGATGACCGGGAAGCCCATGCCATGACGTTCCTTCTGGATACCATCAATGTTGTAGAGATTGCTCTTGAAGTACCACGGCCGATACGACGTACGTAGCAGCGACTTCCCTTCAAGGTTTCCACCTTTACGGTTGTGCGTGAAGATGATCAACTTCTCGATGTCTATGTCGACATCCTTCGGCTTGCCGTCACCTTGCACTGCCGACTGTGTAATCGATATCGGCCCGCCGTAGTCGTCGTACTTGATCTCCTTGATGGTCGGAGTCGGACGCGCAGAGAGCTTGCGTAGCATCGTATAGACCCTACGATTTGCGCCGGTCTTGCGCGGAGACCACTCGCGCTCTTCCCATACCTTCTCAATCGCGGAGTAGCCGAACTCATACATACGGAGGATGTCTTCCAGAACGTTGAGGAACGGACTGTTCGAACCCTCCAGCAAGTTGTACTGTACAAACTCGCCAATGACTAGAGCTTCTTCGCTGTCGTCGAAAGGCTCGACAAAGTAGTCGGCACCCATAACGGGCATCTTTGCAGCGCGAAGTGATACGTCGACAGCGGCATCGCCATTCGCCATCTCGTCATACAAGTTGAACGCGGTCTGACGATTCGCGAGAGCAGGAACTACATCGCGAACGAGTCCGCCACGACTCGATCCAAGTTCGACACCAACGGCGGTACCGGGATCGATTGTCCCACCCGCCGCATAGCTCGTGCCAGTTACACGCCGACGTGGATCGGTAGTCGTTGCCTGTCTCCCCATGAGGCGAGACACGAACGATTGCTTGTTCTCTGCAACGCGCACAAACCCCACAACTGCGGGGTCGGCTAGCGCAATCTCAAGAAGTTCTGAGTCTGTCAGTTCTCTAGTATCGGCCATATCGAGCGAGTGATTCGTTGTTCTGGAAGAACGTCTCCGACTCGCTTTTACGACCCGGAGAGTAGATGTCGCTCAGGGACGCGCCAGCGCCGTTCTCGAAATACTGACCGATCCCGTATCGGATCGCGTCAGGGCCGTGATCGTCGTGCTTGTATTGTCCCTCCATCGAGTTAGTTCCTTCCTTGGGATCGGGCCTGTGCAACTGATCCATCTGTCGAATCAAGTGCTCACAGGATGGATCGATGGTGAGTCGTGGCAGTCCAGTCGGCTGCACTTTCAGCATACGCTTGACATGCTCGATACCGAGTGACCAACTCTCGTGTGGGGTCGACGCAATGTCCTCACTGTAGATTTGCACACCTGTGATGATCGCGAGTGTGTTCGCACCATCAGGCCCACGAGGATCGCCTGCGCCCCAATCGACATGGTAGTAAGGCGGATTCTGCCTCGCCTTGAGAATCTGTGCATGCTCCATGGTGGTGAGATCGGATACCTGATACTCACGCCACACATAGAAGTTTTCGTCACTGTCGATCATCACGTCGTAGCAACAGAACGGATTGTTGAACCCGTAGTCGAGGAACCACACGTTACGCCACTCGGAACGATATGGGATTTCCTTGACATGGATATCGTGATCAAACTCGTCGTAAATCTTTCCGGCGAAGGCGGTGAATTCAGCACCGACTTCCTGCATGAACCACTGCCGCGTTACGCTCTCCTCGATGTCGATGATCTCGGGATCGTTGCGACCACCGGGATAGATGATGTGGTTCTCCCATGAGGGGAGACGCCAGGACTCGTACATCGGATATCGCTGTCGGTTCTGCCCTAGACGCCACAAGCCTTGATACCAGTTGTACCCACGTGGTGTCGAAGTAAAGATTGCCCAGCCACGGGTGCCGGAACCGTCAGGATCGGACAGCGCAGGACGTACGTACTGTTCCCATGTGTCAGACGTGTGTCGTGCAGCCTCGGCCATGATCACACCGGCCAGACCTTCACCGAGTAGTGTGTCCTGATGCTGAGCCGACTTGACTTCGAGCAACGATCCAGTCGGCATCTGAATCATCATGTCACCCTGCTTGACGTTGTATGACTTCTTGATCCGCTTGTCCCCACCAAGGCCAAGCTTCTTCATGATGTTGAAATATACAATGCGGAACTCCTTCTCCGCAGTTGTATACTTTGGCCCAACGATCCAGTACCGACCAGGATTCTCTGGGTCGAGTAGGGCAGCGGTTAGCTCGTTCGCACCGAACGTCGTCTTGCCATAGCGACGACCGCACGCAAGAATCTTGAAGCGTGCATCTGAATCGTGAATGGCCTTCTGCTTCGCAGAGTGTGGCTTGTAGCCGAGCTTGTCGAAGATGTACTGCTTGCGTTCAAGATCGATCACTACAGCACCAACCTCATGATCTCATCCTCATCGACGCCCTTCTTCTTAGCGTTCTGAATCGCTCTACACGCAAAGTGCAGCTCGACAGAGGAAGAGGCGAGAAGTTCAGCATTACGCTTTGAGAAGCCTGAGCTACGCAACCACTGCAAGCGCCAGAGGTAGACCTTGTTCGGCTCGACTTCCTGACCGATCTCATTCTCTGTCAGTACCTTCGCCATATCAGTCTGCCTCCACTCGAAAGTATAGTGGCCCCTTCACAGGTGACTCCGATCCGTCTGTGTACTTGAGGTAGAGCTTGAAGTCGTCGCCCGCTGTATATCCTGCAAGAGTTGTGTCGATCTCACAGATAGCCTGCATCGGCCAGTCCGAATCGACAGTCCACGGAACATTTGTCTGTACAGCGGAGTTATCCGACTTCTTACGCACATCGAAGAACTTGTTCGTGACAGGTGCGAGAGTGCTGATGTTATTCAGCCGATCCCGGACTGCAACGATCAATGCTTCGATCGTACCCTTCTGTAAAACTTCCATCGACATCTATGCCCTCCAACTGAATCGTGTCGTCTTCATCAGTGCCCACCTTGCAAACATCTCAAGCACGTCCCATCGGATTACCCATCCGGCAGTTTCCCACCGGCCCAGGGGGACGGCGACTGCCCATCGTGTGGTATATCCAACGATGTCGAGTATGAAATCGACTTGGAGGAAGATTGCCCCCGGCTGCAAGTCGAGATAGACCTGTGCACTATCCGCATACTGGAACGATTCCGCCGAGAAAATCGAAAGTAGAAGTAGTACAGTTTGAGCGTCTACCGGAGCAAAAACCTCCACAGTGGTGACGGTGAGGTCTAGGTAGATGGAGGCGAGATCGTCGTGAACCGCAACACTTGTGCCAGAGGAGATGAGATCGAGATAGACAGATGCTGCGTCGACAAACTGCGCAATGTCGGTAGACGTGATGGTCAGAGCTAGCGGAACAATGTTCGCATCGACATACTGAGCCGTGTCCGTCTGGCTGCACTGGAGATCAAGGTAGACGGAATCGGCGTCGCTTCGCTCACGGATATCTGCACTCGCTACGGTAAGATCGAGGTATACCGTGTTGGAGTCGAGAAAATCGGCAGTGTCTGTTCCCGACGCAACCAGATCAACGAGGATGGTATCTGCGTCGTTCGTAGCACCAGACTGTGACTCGTTACCAGAGCATTGAATGTCCAGATATACGGATGCAGTGTCGGTGCCTGCGAATACATCTGCACTCGTGATTGTAATGACGACGTTGCCGGTAGCACTGTCAATTCCTGCGAAGACTTGTGTGTCGGAAGTCTGAAGATCGAGGTAGACGGTGGCTGCGTCAACGAAGTCTGCCGCTTCGACGGACGTGAGTGAGAGATCGAAGTAGATGCTGTCCGCATCGAATGTAGTGTGATCCTCGGTCGCAGAAGTAGAGAGATCGAGATAGACCGTGTCAGCATCCGATGCAGCCGTCGTCTGTATATCCGTACCTGATGCCTGAAGATCAACGTAGATCGAGTCGGCATCGTATGTAGTGTGCTCTTCTGTGGCGGTGACTTGCAGGTCGAAGTAGACTGAGTTTGCATCAACAGCCTGAAGGGTGTCCGTCGCGCTTGGCGTTAGAAGAACATAGACGGTTTGCGCATCAACATCTTGCGCGACATCCGTCGATGTGGTTGTGAGATCGACGTAGATCGTATCCGCATCGGTAGTAACTCGCTCAGTGAATTCAGTACCGGATGCCTGTAGGTCGAGATAGACGGAGGCAGACTCGACAGACTCTTCGATGTCCGTACTCGACGGAGCCAGTAGGAGGCTAACTGTCGCGGTGTCAACGAACTGAGCGGTGTCGGTTGCGCTTGTGCTGATGTCGACATAGACGGAAGCACTGTCCACGAATTCAGCGAGTTCGCTGGATACCACGTTGAGGTCGACGTATATCGTGGCTGCGTCGAACAGCTCGTGAAGTTCAACTGAGTTGATTGAGAGTGTGAGTGGAACGGTGCCACTATCGACTCCTTGGAAGGTTTGTGTGTCGCTCGTCTGAAGGTCGAGGTAGATTTCAGCCGAGTCAAAGGTCGTATGCTCTTCTGTTGCACTCGTGCTGAGATCGAAGTAGACAGTCGCGCTATCCGTATAGGCTACGCCTGTGGCCGCTGGCGTCTGCAAGCACGATTCGGCAACTTCGAATACGGTTGCATCCCCGAGTGCGGCATAGCCTTGAACACGAATCTCCAGATCGGCATAGCTTGAGATGCTTGCTACGTCGCCGCTTGCAATGGCGAGGTTGTACGTGGTGAGGCTCGTGGTGAGATTGGCGGTCTCCAACACAGGCCCGATCGGAGTCGCACCATCCCAGAGCTGCGCACGGATCGTGCCGTAATCACCGGAGCTTGTCTTTCGCGCGCGGATGACAAGATAGTGACCCGTATCAACACCGGGATCGGTGCCTGAGCTAAGACTCAGCCGCGCCCACTGTGTCGACTTCGGCCCGACATCGACGCCGGACGGCGTGAGTGTCAGCGGTACGGTTGCAGACTCGACCCCCGCGAAGGCTTGTACGTCGCTCGTCGTGAGATCGAAGTAGACGGTCGCTACTTCCGCCTCTTCCTCGATCTCCGTACCGGATGCTTGCACATCGACATAGGCTGTAGCACTATCAACAGCATCGAATCCCTGCGTATCCGAGACTTGAATGTCTACATAGACCGTGGCGCTATCAACAGCCACGAACGCTTGCGCATCCGACGTTTGTAGATCGATCAGTACTTCGGCTGAATCGAGTATCTCTTTGAACTCGGTTCCACTCGCTTGCAGATCGACAAGGACGGTCGCTGTATCGGGAATCTCATGTAGTTCGGTAGCCGACACCGATAGTGCCATTGGAACGGTTACAGAGTCAACGCCTTCGAATACTTCCGTGCCCGACGCCTGTAGATCAACTAGTACGGTTGCACTATCGGTGGTAGCTCCGGCGGCAGCGGGATAGATCGCCACAAGGAAATCGCCATTCAGTTCCCTCGATCCCATCGGCCATAACGACGGGAGTGTCTCGCTCGACGCTGTTAGCTGCCGCGACTCACCGGCTACGTTGACCTTGGAACCTGCGGAGCCTGTGCCTCCACTACCGATGGCAGCAAAGTTTGAATAGCTTGTCGAAGCCGCAGTTGGCTGTGAAGCGACAGCACCGACATGGATACCCATCGCTATGAACAGGTAGTCCTTACTTCCGCCCGAAGGTGTAATCGAACACTGCTGCAAGTTGATGCTATCGGCCGTAATTTCGGTGCCAATCTCCAAAATCGTTCCTGAAGTTGCAGCCCCTGTGATTCGCCAAACGATTGCAGCCCATCTAACAGAAGCACCAGTGCCTGCTATGCTGACATCAACGGTGCTTCCCTCCGAACCATCAGCGACTCTGTACAGAACGTACTGCCATGCATTGTCGTGTGAACCGGGAATCGGTGGACTGAACCCTGAGTCAGTCCATCCAGTAGCGGTAGGCACGCTACCGTTATTCAGCCCTATAAGCATCACAAGCAAATCGCCGGATGCAATAGATGAAGGCAGAGAAACAGTCAGCGGTTCGGTATCAACCGTACCACCTGAAGTGCTAGTAGCTCTACCTGCATCGACGGGCGATGCCATCTCTAGCCTAGCGTAATAGTAATCTTACCCATGACCTGAGCGCCTTTGCCCGCCTTGTTCTCTTGGATTACCCAAATCTCAACATAGCCCGTATTTCCTGGAGGCGTCCATGCGGTAGAGATGCAACTTGCTCCATCAACAGCGACTTCGGTTTCGGTATATGTTGCATCACCCTTTGGATCTCCGGTCGGGTACCAGAGGAAGTACACATCAGCGTCCCCTGCGGTATAGCCGCAACCACTAACGGTTGAGCCATCCCAGGATAGGGTAGTGTTATGACGACCAGCATTAGCTACTGGCACGAGCAGTAGCGCGACGATAATGACTAGCAAGAAACGCATGATCCCTCCTTATGAGGCTGTTGCTGTTATGAACGTTGCATCAGAGGCATCGTTCACCTTTGACCACAATGGTGCAGTCGTCCAGTTTCCGACATCGATGTCCGCATCGGGACACATCATCTGTGTCCCACCGACAGGCGTGTAGTCATCGGTACCACTGGCCTGAAGATCGAGATAGACCGTCGCGGAGTCGACAACCTCCAGTAGCTCAACACCGCTTGCCTGGAGATCAACGTACCCTGTAGCCGAATCGACACCAGCAAAGACTTGCGTATCCGAAGTTTGAATATCGACGTAGACCGTTGCCGTATCGACTGCTTCCTGTAGTTCCGTCCCGGATGCCTGAAGATCGACGTATGTGGTAGAAGCATCAACAAACTGTGCAGCCTCTACTGCCGAAGTCTGGAGGTCGACATACGCTGTATCCGCATCGAACGTCGTATGATCCTCAGTGGCGGATGTCTGGATATCAACATAAACTGTAGCGGCATCAACAAACTGCGCAATCTCTGTGCCACTAGCCTGAAGATCGACATAGATAGTTGCCGTCTCTGAATAGACAACGCCAGATATATCGCGCAAGTCGTCATCGAACCACGCTGCCGCAGTCTCACGGAAGTACGGAAGTGCGAGTACAAGTCCCATTACTAACGCTTCTCTAGTTCTACCTCAACCAAGCCAACCGTACCCGCAAAGGCCGTACCACCATTGAAGCTAATACCCATGATGCTGTTGGCGACTCCCGAGTCAAAGGCACCGGATGTGACCTGTACCGCCTTGATAGAAGTCGTGCCACCAAATCCTGTTGTCGGCAAGTTGTTGACCATCTTGATATGACCAGAAAGAACGGCCGAGGCACCAACTGCACGGAACAAGGCCAGTATCTTGAATACTGCGGTATCGGCAACAGATGTACCCACGCCCAGTGTAAAGGTAATTCGTGCAGTATCTGCTGTAGACCCTGCCGTACCCACACGGATAATCACGGTAGGCGTACCCGTACCGGCAGTCTTTACCATCGAAATCGTACATGTATACAAAAGACCGATGACTGGAGCACCAAGCGCATCAAGACGAACATTTGAGCCTGTCAGATACGCATCAGTCGTTGAGAGCGTCTGATCGGCTGTGCTCTTGTTAGTCGAGTTGAGTACAGGAATAGCGGCCTTGTACTGGAACCAGCCGAGTCCCTCAGACCACGTAAGCTCCTCACCGGGAGCAAGTGTAACCTTCTTGAGTTCGTAGTCATTGCCATCGATTGCATCGAGCACGACGGTTACGTCGTTCGATACCGAGGCATGGGTATTGCGAATACTCACACCTTGTACTGTACGGCGCTTGCTTGCGCTTGTATTACCCGCAAGGATGTCCGTCGTCGTCGCAGTTGTAATCGTGTGCTGCTCATTACCCGGCGGATCGGTAATCGGTGGCGATGAGTTATCGCAATCCATGTACGTAACATGTGTGTCGATATCGCCCGCAGCACTCGTAATGAGCTTTAGCTTGTCGGGCAGAGTTGCATGACCCACAAGGGCTGCAAGCATCAGAGACTCCTCATGATTGACTTGGGAAACTGCCGGAAGTCAGGTCTAACAGCGGGTGCAGCAGGAGCGCGACCATTGAAATTCCATGTCGGATTAGAACCGGCCAGCGTTAGGCTACCGATCGAGCTGAACGTCGATGGGTTCGCTCCGATATCCGTCGGTGTGAGTGTATTGCATTCGATCAGCAGCGTGGGCTGCCCTGCGGAGCAATTCCACCAGTCGGATGTTCTATTGTTAGCTATTAGCTCCGTACACTGTGCATCTGACAATGCCACACCTACCCAAGCAGCAACGAGCGCAGTATTAGTATCGGTAGCAGAGAAGTCTCCTGTAAAGCCGATCTCAAAATGACCAATCGTGCCTGGGCCTGCACGATTGCCGCCATTTACTCCACTGCTCGCATCGGCGTGCGTCCATCCAGCGGGTGAGCTTTGGTTGATATAATGGCTGCGCTCCGTAACTGTGCCAGAAGCCCATGTCACTACAGTGATGTACCAGTCCGTCGTAAAGGTGACGCCACCGAGAATATTGAAGACAATCCCATCATCGTCATTTAGCGCAGTTGCGCCGTACTCTAGAGAGTGGTACCAATTCCCCCTCGCAGCATCCATAAGCCCGAGAATATCCACCGCCGCGTTTGCCGTCGTCACCTTCCTCGCGAGAGCTGCGATCGTACCTGCCCCGGCTTGCAGATTATTTAGCGCCGAACTAATCGGTGTAAACGTGGCATGCTGTGCACCTGGGTTATAGAGAGTCGGCATCTTCTACGATTCGTGAGATATCGATTATGCCATTGCCAATTGCAAGAGCTACTGCATTGCACATACCCTTAGCACCTAGCTTTGCGATGATGCGTTTGCGATAGTCCTTGATTGTATCGGGCGATAGAAACATGCGCTCACCAGATTCCTTGTGCGTTTCACCCAGGGCGATACCGTACAACAGATCGATCTCCCTATCTGTGAGGGCATCACCCTCGATCAACTCACGTAAGTTCTGTGAGGTCATCTATCGTACGAACCGTCAGGCCACGCTGTTAGTCCATCATAAAGCTGACACTCACCCATACCATCGCTGTTGTCGGCCTGTCGCAGACCCGGCACCTGTGTTGTCCGTGTACGACCACCATCTACATCACGACCATCGTCGTCGTAGCGACTGAACTTGTCGTGCCAGCGGCCGTCATCTCCCTTCTCGACGCCAGGTATACCGTGAACACAGAAGCGTGGATCACTGTTGTTCGACGGCGCGAAGTTATAGGTACGCGGCGCGATCCCAAAATGAGGATCGGGTGGCGGCGGTGGGGGAGGCGGCGGCGGAACAGCAATCTTCTTGTGTCGTCTCATCTCCTCGAAGATACCAAGTGCAAAGTTTGCGCGTGGTGTTGCGATACCCTTCGAATCGCCACCCGCCTTCGCGAGTCGCTGTACCTTATGTGCGTCTGTGGGGTATGCGAGCTCGAATGCAGGCCACACATGCTTCTGAAAGTATTCGCTCTCCCACATCCTCCATATACCGATAGTTGCCATAGCAATCTCCTATTCGATAATCGTGAAGTAGAACGGCCCCTTACGTACAACCTCACTTCCGACCGTGAACTTCACGAAGAGTCGAAACTCACCTTCGGCCCATACACCGCCGACTGTGGTATCGAGTAGTACCGTGATCACAAGACCTGAAGCACTTGCGCTTCCGGCCGTAACCTTGAGCACGTCCGCTGCATCCAGAACGTCGAATGTCGGGCCTGACCCGGACAGATCGGTCACTGTCGAACTTCGATCCGTCATCGTCACCCGGATGTTCTCCTTGGAACCCTTTGCGATAAATCCAATCGGCATCAGTCACACCCCGGTTGAGATTCGATGAAGGTTGACCATCTTGTCGCGTCGTCAGCTAGCCATCGACAGATGTCGGTTACTGCATCCCAACGAGGGTCAGCTTCACCCTCGCCTGTAAAGTGGAACCGTGAATAGCACTCTCCACCAAGCGCAACCAAGTTTATGTAGATAGTTGCACTATCTGTGCTTTGGGCGCCCTGAGCTTCATACGTGAAGCCCGGTTGGATATCGAGGTAGATCGTCGCAGCATCTAGACCAATGACTTGATGGAAGTCTTCGACTGCACTGACTTGCAGATCGAGATAGATCGTCGCCAAGTCCGAATACGGCCCACCCTCAATTGCAGACACCTGTATATCGAGAAAGATCGATTCGACTCCGATGTTGAGATCGAAGGTCTCTGACCCGCCTTCCTCGGTCTGCACACGTATGTAGTACGTCTCACCGCTCTGAACGGGCAGCGTTAGCGAGCGCGCAATATTCTGCGCGTCCGTATCGAAGAAGTTGAAGAAGCCACGTAAGTCGTCGGGCGGCTGCATACGTACCAAACCTGCAAGCGTCGTGCCATGCCAGCAGTCTATGTATACGTAAGCGTGTCCACCGTTGACACTTGTGCACTTCCCCTTGATCTTTAGTTGGCCGTTGAACGTGGCGACGTACTTGTACCAAACGGTGTCCTTCGGCCCATACGCGAGAATCTCAGCTTCGCGCTCATCAGGCTCAGCAGTTGCACCAATTGTCGTACCTGACCCAGAGAACGGAATCGAGCTGATCACCGTTGCACTTGCAAAGTTGTCGTTAGCCGGATGGGAACCTCCGGTCTGCAACTGCCACTTGAGTCGGAACGTTCCTTCCGTCTTGGAATCGACCGCGATCCAATATTCGCCCACTGCAAGAGACTGTATAATCTCTGGCCAGTTGCCGGTGCCACTATCATCGTCTTCGGCAACCGACGAGCCTAGTGAACCGCCCGACTTGTTGTAGAGCGACAGTACGCAGTCGACAGCCGACTCAGCCCATATCTTGTACGTGCCCGACTTCTGAATCGTAAGCACGTACCAGACCGATCGTGTCGGGCCGTAGCCACCGTGTGCAGCTTCACCACCATCTGTAGTTGCAGCAACAGTAGTTCCATCGACAGCCCCAGCTTGCGCCTCCGTAAGCCATGCACTACCGGGATACGGTACCCACTCCGTGCGACCGAGATAGTACGGGTGGTGATTCTGTAGCGGTGCCGAATTCAGTGCAGTACGTATGTCGTTGGGTGGTGCGGTAGGCGGAGCAGCAACCGCGCCGAAATAGAAATCGCTATCGCCCTCCGTACCATCGTAGTTGTAGTTGCCAACAAAGATGTAGTAATCATTGCCCGCAACAAGTGATACTGTTACTGTTGCATCCTCGATGGAGACTGTATTATCTACAAAGTCTCCGTTGTTGATAAAGTCAAGGTCTGACCACGAAGTCGGCGTACCACCGCTGAGCTTCTTGTAGATTTCCCAATAGGGCACGTAGAACGGATCAGCCCCGTCACGCACCATATGCATTTCCTGCGACTCCGTCGTGGCGCAGTGGAACTTGTACCAGACCGACGGGAACCCATTTCCATATGAGAACCCTCCATCATCAGTCGCGCCAACAGTCGTCGGGCTTGCGACCAATCCATCAACAGGGTCGGTACCAAGGTCGACCGCGCTTGCCAACGCATCGTTCGCCGGAGCGGAAGGATTGCCGAACGACTCCCAATGCAGATCGAAGTTGATCGCATGCGCATTAGCTGGATCGCCCGTGAAGAACGACGAGGCCACACGAATGTGGTAAGTGACGCCCGACGTAAGCAGAGCTTCGACAATGGCGAAGTCACGCAGTAGGTTGACAGAGTTGCCGCTCTTGTTGACACCAACAATCTCTGTTAGGCCACCAACCGTCGAACCCGAATACAACGAAACCCGGAACTGACGAACGTCAGTCCAAACCACCGTCGTCGTATTAGCAAGCCTGAACCGATAGCGTCCCGTCGATGTGGGCGTATACGTGTACCACACCGACTGCACATCATTTCCACCGAACGGGACAGGCTCACCCGATCCAACTTGTCCGGTCGCATCGACAGTCGTATCGCCCGTCCTAGTTCCGGGCAGGGTTGTACTAAGTGCGATTGCACTTGCAAAAGCATCATTGGAGGGGGCGGGCACGCCCTACCCCCTCCACAGCACACAGGTGGGCAAGGTTGCCCTACCCGGCCTTGAGTGTTGCCGTCACCTTCTCGGTGTCGCCGTTTGCAAACGTGCGCGTCGCCGCAGTGTCAGCAGCAAAGTACAACTGCCCTGCGTTCAACGTCGAGCCGTCTGTCAGCGCCCACGAGTTTGCACCGTTCGGGCTAGGTGCACCCGAGAACGCGCCGAACGTGACCTGATCGGCCGTCGTTGACTGACCACCCGTCGAGAACGTCGAGTCGAACGAAGACGTTCCCCAGTCGATTCCCGCCTGGTTGATTGTCTTTGCAATCGTCTGCCTCGCGTAGCCGGCGGCAGTAGTCGACCCGATCTCATTGACGTTCGAACCCGAAACAGTCACAGACCAGACCGACGCTCTCACCATATTCGCGCCTGTACCAACTACAGTCGTGGAGAGGCCCATCGTCCATGACGCAGGCGGTGTGATCGAGCCAGACGCACCCATCACGTAGTCCGTGACGAGCTGACTCATCCTCTGGAACACAATGGTCGCATGCCGAAGCTCAAGCGGGCCATCGACATCGAACTCATTACAGTGATGCCAATGCTCCATTGCTATGCCTCCAGAAAGTCGAGGTTGAGCTTCTTGGACTCCTTCATCTTGTAGAACGAGCCAAACGAGTCCTCACGATCCGTGCCCTGCTGCATCGGATGTGAGATATCACGTACAGCCATCGCAAGCTGATCTACGTTGATCACGCCGTTCTCATCCTTCATCTTCTTGACAAGCGCTGCAACTTCCGACGTGACCACATCCGCACTCGCGGTCTGATCAGGGTTGTAGTCGTCGGGGTGCTTGTCGTACACGTATACCGCTGCAATCCGCTCAGCAGGAGCACCAACCGGGCCACCCGGCTCACCGTTCACAGCGCGGTCATGATGTGCCTTGATAGCAGACTTCGCCTCATCCTCGTCTGCATACTCACCGACCGACATCCTGCCAGTCTCATACACGGTCTCAACAAACACTACTTCCTCCTTTGAGCTTCGTGTTCGACATCGTCTTCTGGCGCACGTGGTGCCTCTCTCAGTGCTTGAGCAATCTCCGGTACCTCCGCATCGCCAACAGGTACGAAGCCGAACGGTGCCAACTTCTGTGCTGCTTCAGGTGTAAGTGTCAGCCCCGACTCAGCAAGTGCGAGATGCTCGTGCGCGGAATGCCTATTATTGTGCATCTCGCGCCACCTACGAATCAGGGCATGACCTTCTTGCTGCATGTCCATATCAATCGAATACTCCAAGTCTGTCTTATGGGTGAAAGCCCACGGTTGGAATATACGACCGCATAGTCTGCATGCAGCAAGTGGTCGATCTTTGCGAATCGTCAGACTCGTCGCGCTCTGACCAACAATGCTGTGGTCAAACAGTACTAACTGGCTCCGACGATCACTCACGATTCTGTCTGTGCTGCCTTTGCACGTTCCATGCCTGCCATGATCTCAGCAAGCGGATCAGCATTGGCCTTACCATCTGCAATGAGGCGATCGTAACCCCACATTGCAATCTTCGTCTTGAGCGTATCGTTGGTCGAAAACTTCACGACCTGCTTGATCGCTGCAAGAAAGTCCATCTTCAAGTCTTCGAGGTCTCGGACAGCCGCCTTCGAAGTTGTATTCTCTGTACTATCGCGCAACTCCTGTTCAAGTGCTACACGGATTGCGTCGACTTCTTCTCGCTGCTTCGTTGTCAGGTCTTCAAGACTCATACGTACCTCCTCTCGCGTACGAGGATAGAGAGATATCAGGGTTTGTGTGAATTGTCACATGTAACAAACGTCACGTGTATTGTAATCGGAATAGGCAACATACACCACTGCCATGCATTGTAAGAGTTACCGTCGTGAGTGTTTGAAAGGGCGACCCCTACAGTCCCTTTCGAGACTGTAGGGATTCGCCCGTGTGGATCGTGCTAGCTGGACGTGCGAGCCGTGTCCTGCGCGGCCGCTCGACCCCGCTCGCTCATGAGTGACGCCACCCGCTCACGTGCGGCCGCGTCGCGCTCGACCGTGGGGCTTGACGCGCTAGCCCTGCGTCCCTTGCGCTTGCGAGCCGTAGCCGTCGTCACGAGGGGGACGCGCGAGCCGTCAGGCATGACGCGATAGCATGTCCAGTCAACGGGAGCGGCATTGCCGTCCTCATCAGTCATAGTGATTGCACTGCGCTTCGAACCCGTCCAGCGCGGCATGCCCCGAACCTCGCGGGCGTTGACGACGGTACCACTGGCATAGCCTTCGTCGCCCGTGCCTCGACCCTCGCGGTGTGGTTCAACTTGCATCGTTGATTCAATACCGTGCCAGTAGCTGTCCCGAGCCGTATGCCATTCGTCCAGTGCGGCATAGCGGTCAAGGGGTCGCGGGTAGTGGGTGAGTGTCCGGGTGGCCACGAGCGGTTCGCTAGGAAGCGCGAGCCGTGCGAGACGAGTAGTCATGTCGACTCGTGCGCGCGCGGCGCTTAGAACGCCTCTCCGCGATGCACGAGCGGCATTGTGCTTCTTGTGCAAGTGAGTCATGCGGCGGATGCGGTGCGGTGTCGCGGGAGTGTCGCCCGAGTAGCCTCCTGCACCACGCTTGGCGACCGGCTCACCGATGCCGCTCGGCGCAACGCAATCAGCGAAGTGACCCTCACCCATTGAACGCAGTACCGTCATGTTCTACCCCTTTCCGTCGTGCGCCTCACGCGAGGCGCAATCGGTATTCAACTGTAATGATACTACGCTGTCAAGTGGGTCGACGCAAGTCTCGCGCAATCCCTGCATGCATGCCGATTTGACGACGTCGTACCATTCCAAGTGTTAGTTGAGAGCGAAGCTATCGAAGGGAGGCGCCGAATGTACGAACGTTGTCTTGTGTGGCTCGGGTACAACGTCTCAAATCGTCGTATCCGTCGTAATCTCCGGATTATCCGGAACTGGTACTAGAGTATCGCGGTATCGATTTCGCGATATTTGACAGCGTTGTATAATATGTACAACGAGGCAAGGAGAGACCATGCGGGGGAACCCCGTCATGAAAGCCAAGCGCGTGACAGGCCCAACACCGAACACAGTGTTGGTGAATCGGGTGCGCCTGGAGCGTTGCTGCGTCAAAGGTTGCGACAAACCCGTCGCGATTGTCAAGGTGATCTCGACTCACAAGGTCAAGCGAGCTTGTATCACGCACGCACAATCGTTGTCTGGTAAGCAGACACGAAAGTACGGAACTGTAGGTTTTAGGCCCGCCTGGTTCGTGTAAGGCTCACCTTACACGACTCAACCCCCCGAGTTATGCTGCTATACCTAACGCATGCAGCGAATACTACAGGGTATAAGTGGGTGCTTTAGAGTGATCCCAAATGTTAGAACACTCGCACCCACTAATACCTAATAGTATATATGACATAGTTATGTATACTATAGAAAGTGCCTGTGACATGTCAGCAAATTTTACAATTTTCGTGAAAACGGACTTATTTTCAACGTCGACAACGTGTTAGCCCGTTTATCGACCACTTGACAGGGCAGTACAATACCCCTACGGGGGTAATGTAGTGCTCACGGGGTCGCGGCATTCGATGTCTTACGACGGTCGTGCAGTTAGCACAACTTTGATCCTACAGACCCCCGATGTGTCCAAAACTTCGGGTGCGACCAAACTTGCAGGGATCACCGTGAGCCGAATTTGAACTTCGAAAACCGGAAAGGGGGTGAATCGCATGAAGATCGTACTCAATCCGGAGCTATGCAACCACGAACACTGTCCGGTTCGATGAGGAGTCAACTCAGGCTCCCGTAGATCCGACAGACTTCCTGGCCGCAACTCCGAGGGCATCCGGTGTCTTGGGGGATCCGTTTACTCAGTACCTCAACGCCGATCAGCTCGCCGCACTAGGATGGAAGCCGTCCAAGATCGGTGAGATGTACGTGGCCGAGGGTGGCCGTGGCAAGACGTACAATCGCCGCGACGTGGAGGGGCCTAGCATTACGCTAGATATCAAGGTGGTGTAGTTTGTATAACTTCACAAAGGGGGTGCGATGATTACTCTCGATGAAGCAAAGTTAGCATGGCGCTGGGTGAGCAAGGATGTCCAGGTTCCCCTCTGGCTGTATGCCGCCTTGCTTGTTCAGGCGTTCCTAAACGCAACCGCGTTTGTGATCGAGGTGCTGTCGTGATGCGACTGGATGACCAGGGAGGAATAACGTGAAGGTATGGACTACCCTCACGCCTGACGAGCTTCGCGATATCGCCGCTAGCGTCGGAGTCAAGATTCATTCTGACTACGCCGGAAGCGGTATTTGCAAGAATGGGCGAGCGTGGAACTTTCGGCTCGCACTGAATTCGGATATCCCGAAGCGCGATTCAGGCTACAAGTACCAGAGAGTGTCTGCATCGACTTACCAGAATAATCGGAGAGTCGCCGCTGTATGCTGGCATGGACACCGTGACTTCATGCGGGCGGTCTTTGCACGAGATGCGGATGCGAGGATCAAGAGCGCGATCAGCGACTACAGGGGTAGCGAGGCTTTCGAGCTCGACTTCCCTGCGACTGCATACCGTAACGTGGGGAGCCTAATGTACCCCATGTTCATGAAGGATACGTGTACTTGCTCGTGGGGTGAGTACGAAGATGTCGATGCGAGTATCGGAGGAACTACCTCAGTTCGTATGCAGCAGAGCATGATCACTGCGTGTCCACACGTGATCTTCACGCCCGATCACTACAGGGCAGACGGATCGTGCAAGTGTGATGATCCGCACGATGCCAACATGGGTGAGTGGGGCTACGTGTGGGATGAGACTTCTCGAATGTGGGCAGCATGAAGTACGGCGAGGAATTCATAAACCGCACTGAGAACTACCACATCTACAGCCATGTCGAAGACTTCCGCTACACGTATTTCGGGGATGAGCCGACGATCGGTGAAATCTTTCGCGGAATGTCCAAAGAGTACGGTCGATGCAGTGGAAAGGTGTACATCGACACGGCCGACGGGGTACGTGCAATCGGGTGGGTTTTCGAGAAGCGTGTGAGGTACGAAGACTCCAAGGACACTTACTTGCAGGAAGTCTGGATCACACTGTATGATCACCACGAAGACGAGATTGTCAGACATCGTGAGTACCACTACATCGGGGGTGCATCGTGATCGACCTAGGAATCCTACGTACATGGCACATGCATCGTGCCGCTATCACGGATGAATTTCGCAACACGGACAATCTCTCCTACGTGGGAATTTCCGAGGCGAGCGTACTTGTAGAGACCAAGAGTGGGGAGCGTTGGCGTATCACGAATCCGGACTTCATGGTCGGACTCAAGATCGAGAAGGAAGTGGAGTCATGATCGAGTGGACAACTGTACAACTTCTGCATTCCCCCAAGACAGAGTCGCTTCTACTCGGGCCAGTAATCGCAACCTTCGACTCGCCAGTCAAGGGCGACATCTGCGCAGCCGGGCGCACAGTCCGCGTGCATTGCAGAGGTATCGATGGGTATGTCGACATCGACATACAGAACGCAGTCAACAAAGCCGTGGAGTTGATCATCAATGAGCGTGATGGAGATCCCAACCCTACTGAGTAGCCGACCGCTACTCGGATGGCCGGGAATTCGTGTCGAACTTCACACACGGGGTAGGCACCTTGAGGTTCAGATCCACGACTCTGTGGGCCTTACCACGTGGAAGCCCGTCACGAGGGCCGAAGCAAAGGACATGTACTTTCACCCATTCGTGTACGGATACAACGCACCTGATTTGGCAACGTCGACGGAGGAAGGATAATGTTCGAACAGGAGATCGCACGTGGCATGGAACTTCTGGACACGGAGCGTCCGGGGTGGCGGGAGCATATCGATCTAGGCAAGCTCGACATGAATTCCTGCTCACTCTGTGTGCTTGGTCAGGAGTTTGCACGTGAGACAGGGCAGTACTCGAACGGATACACAGTGGGTCGTGACAGGCTCGGCCTAGACATGAAAGCGACAGTGCGGTATGGGTTCACCGCATATCAGTGGGTTGACGACCTTTGGAATTACGATGAGTACGACCAACTAACCCACGAGTGGGTCGAAGCTCTAAGCCAATGAGTTTCGGGATCGTGATCCTCATACTGATTCTGTTCGGTGTGTTCCTCGCGATAACAGGGAGTGAGAGATAATGGAGGGAGAGTTGGTAGTCGGTACAAAGTACCGAGTGACCTACAGTTTGACAGGTAGAGACCGTCAACAAATGTTTGTTGGTACGTACATGGGCTGGCACAAGACTCAGGTGAAATTCCAGTTCGATCTCGGCCCCAAGTTCGGGATGGTACTGATAGCACGTAGCAGCGTGGTCTCCGTGGAAGTTGTCGACGCAGAGATTGCGCATAGTAGGCCGAGCTAAGCACTTGACAGATGGTGTATAATGCAGTCAGTGACGGGAACAAACATCGACTGCATGAGCGTATCGCTTTAGTACTCGGACGAACCGGAACCCGAGGTCGCGTGATTGGGAGTCACTGGACTGTTACCCGCCCCGACGGGGGTAGGCACGATGCAAACTCCTGACGAACGGCGATGCGCTCATGGAGTCGATGCTTTCACGGAAAACTACGTGTGTACACACTATTGGGTGCCGTGACGACTCCCGTCACCGATGAGGCGAGGGATTCGGCGGCAGACTGACCGCCTGGCGTGAACAAAGCGGTCACTTGACAGCGTTGTACAATGGGTACAACCACAACTACCAAGGGAGGTAGGATGTCACGCGAGACCGATCAGTGGCTCAACACGATGACCCTCGTGGGCTACACTGCCGAGCGTGGTAATGCATGGCATTACCGGCAGTCGCTTCAGGGTATCGAGTCGAACCACTACGAGTTCGCGATTCCGGTCGAGGATGTGCTGCGCAGACTGTTCAACTTCAGGGTGGAGGACTCGCCCGTGTACGTGAAGCTGAATGGTGAGTTCGTGCAGATCGACCATCGCAAGGCAATGGTGCGCTCCGATACGGGAGCCGTGCTTGGTGTCTTCAAGGGTGGGTACCAGGGTCATCAGTATCAGGAGTGGCTGCTTGAGAACGTGGCAACCATCCTCGATGATGAGCTTGGTGTTGGTTCGGCTGGACTTCTGCGCGGTGGTGGACAGGCGTGGGTTTCGGTCGAGGTTCCCGCGAACATCACCACGCCTGAGGGTGTGGAGTTCCGCCCGAACTTGCTCGCATGCACATCGTTCGATGGCTCGCTTGCCACCACGTATAAGCGTGTGGTTACGCGAGTGGTCTGCGACAACACCGCTGAGCAGGCACGGTCTGAGGATGGACAGGAGTTCAAGCTTCGGCATACCAAGCACAGTGGTTACAAGATTCACGATGCGCGTCAGGCTCTCCAGATTGTGCACTCCATGGCGGATGACTTCTCGGCCGAGGTCGCGAAGCTCACTTCGTGGAAGGTCAGTGACGATGAGTTCCTGAAGCACATGCAGGTCATGATCCCGATCAACGACGAGATGGCGAAGGTCGGTATCACGAAGGCCGAGAACAAGCGGGCCGAGATTGTCAATCTGTACAACTTCGACAATCGCTGCGCACCGTGGAAGAACACTGCCTTCGGTGTGGCACAGACGTACAACACATGGGATCAGCACTTCAAGACCGTGAAGAAGGGTGTCCCTCGTGTGGTCAGGAACATGGAGAACCTCGTGACGGGCAAGCAGGGCAACGACGATGCCCTCGTGCTTGAGGTTCTCGCAAGCGTGACGAGCTAGCTGCCGGTTCGCTTGTCACAGGGTGGGGGATGGTAATCGCCGTCACCAGGGCGCATGGGGCCATCCCCCACCCACAAGTTTTCGAACAAAGGAGAGACTGTGTCGACAGTGACGTTGGGTGATACTGCACGCGCTGCACTTGATCGTGCAGAGTTTATTAGTGGGCTGCGTGCCCTCGCTGATCTCTACGAAGCGCAGTCGGGGCTACCGCTCCCCGACTACGGTATCGAAGTGCAGTTGGATTCTCAGGTGTGGCGCAAGTCCATCAAGGAAGGCGCACAGCCGTGGGAGCAGGAGATTGATCCCGAGAAGAGCAAGAGCAAGCTCAAGTCCATCGTTCGTGCGATGGGTCGGGGTCGTAAGGACAAGCAGTACTCGGAATACAGCTTCAAGTGCGTGAAGCGATTGAGCGAGAACGTAAAGCTGTCAGTGCGTGTTGGCCGTGAGGTTGCGTGTACCGCAGTCAAGACGGGCGAGACTATCGTGCATCCTGCACACACGTATACCACGGCCGCGCGTGTCGAAGAGGTAGTGGAGTACATCTGTGACGAAACGCTTCTGAAGGGGTGACATGGCACTGAGTGTGAACGTCGTGAACGCACGGACTAATCAGTATGGAGATTCGTTCATCGAGCTTGAGATCCTAGAGGACGAGAGTCGGGGTGAGTATCGCCATCTCATCGACATCGATATCGAAGAACGAATCGAGAATCCGTACACAGCGAATCAACGTAGAGTCCGGCACATGCGTGTCTCATCGAAGAGACTGGATTCGTCGGAGCTACGTATCGAGACAAGCCTGAGGAAGAGGAACTGATGAAGGTAAACAAGATCGCCTCCGTATTCGATACCGATCCTGATCGGAACTTCCTCAGTCCGATTGCGATGAGTCAGTTGCAGCGTGCGTACAAGGGGCGCAAGAGGGAAGTTGTACTTGGTGGGATCAAGTATCGAATCACCTACGGCTTCTCTCGTATGACAAAGATTACGAACGAGCGTGTCGATTCGATTCGTATCAACCGTGATGATGGTCAGGGTTTCGTGCCTATGGGGTACGTGCCCGTCAAGGACATCCTCGATTTCACATTCGAAGGGAGTGATGACGATGGCAATCGTGCCCCTCGTAAGGCAGAGTGACGGAGGACGAGAATGGAACCTCTCACTCCTGTGTGCGTTTGCACTTCTATGTATGGGGGTAGGTATCGTCCTCAGTGTGATGTCATGAGTGACTTCGGTATCGAGTCAATGAGCGAGGATGAGTTTCGCAAGGCGCAGATCCCACGTGCAAGTAAGACAATCGCGACTGAACCCCGAACGCGCACAGTGTGGTTCACACTGCCGACGCGCAATGGATTCTGTACTGTGTCGGCACATGAGGAAGTGCAGCGAACGCTGAATCCAGAGCAGAAAGAGTACAGAGACAAGTATCCTGTCCGATCAGTATTCGAGATCACGGAGGATAGATACGTGTGTCGTGACTGCTTTCTCTTGGGGGCGGACAAGGAGGATACAGATGGGTAATTACCATAAGGACGTGATCAACTTCGGTAGTGAAGAGGCCAATCGAATGGCCTTAGTCAGACCACGTGAACCTCGTATCACGAGTGCAGAGTTCATATGCGATAATGCCATGCTATACCTCCTGATCAAAGGAGATGTCCCCAATGGTGTGCTGAAGCTGCGCATCAGGATGGAGGAGGCAGACGTGGTTTGCGAGAGTTGGTACGAGATCAAGCATGGCTAGCGAAGTGGTGGACTTGCCAGTCACACGTGAGTTTGAGCACTTGACAACGCTGTATACTTTGTTGAGTGAGCAAGCTACGGACAACGTGTTTATCGGTTCGATCACGAACGTAGTGCAGTCGATGAACATCTCGGGTGTATACAAGTCACGTCTTCCCGGCATACTTGTATCCATGGGATGTATCACTCGTGTGCGCAAGGGTGTGGGGATCAGGCCAGGAGAGATTGTACTGAATCACCTTCCTGATCTTGAGACCTATACCTACACGTACAAGCGCAAGCGTTTGACATCGAGTAAGAATCTCGATACACTCCGTGGTGCAGTCGAAGCTACGAACAGGAGGTTGCCGAACGTCGATCTTGCACGCTGGATAACAAGTGTCGAGCAGCAGCTAGCCGAGATGAGGCAAAGGCTAGACGAGCTTGAGACACGGAACACTGAGGGAGGAAACAGTCTTGCCTCGTAGACGTAAGTCACCATCAACAAGCACTACAGAAGGAGAGACCATGACGGTCACTGAAGTCGAGACAGGTCTGGGTTTCACCGAGACTCTGTCGCAGGACGAGTGGAACGAGACGGGCGGCGGTGGCGCACTGCGTCACGGCATCTACACTCAGGTGCTGGAGTACGTCCGTGACTCGAATCAGCGGTATCACCGTATCCCCATGGATCGTGGCCCGTTCGCTGGCAAGAAGGCGTCCAGCGTCTCCACGGCCCTCAAGGGTGCGCGTGACGGGAAGAACGCTCCGAAGGGCGTCGACAAGATCCAGATCAGTTCGCAGGGTGCGAACGAGAAGAAGGGCACGAAGGGTGTCGTCTTCCTGGAGAACGAGTCGGTCGCTCCCGAGAGCGAGTAATACTGTAACAATGCTGACACGATAGACTACGAAAGTAGTTGATTCGTGATCAGCATGAGTGGTAGAGTAAGAGTGTGCGCGGCACCTACCCCGCTGCGCCCCTCCCCAGCTCTACCACTCATGGTGATCACGATGAATTGGACACAGCGCTATCACAACCGTGACGAGTTCCTGTCGTTCTTCGAGAGCGAGCAGGATTACATCGACGCTATGTTTATTCAGATCGTGATGTTCAACTTCGGCGTGTGGCTCGATAGTGATGAGCTTCACGACGAATAGATATAGTAGCTTTCTTATGAAAGAGCGGTTGGTAGTCTGCAACTACGCGAACCGCATTACCCACTCTTGCACAAGTTATACTGTCTCTTGTTAGTCCTCGGGTGGTTCGGCGTGATCTCACTGATAGTGCACGCCTTGAGCCTCACTTGACATAGGTGCTACAATTCTTGCGTAGACCAAGGGAGGTTTCGTATGCGCATAGAAGGATGGCATCGAGCACTGGATCAGCAGATGGAGTATCACAAGTGGTGCCTGTCCAACACTGGCACCTTGTACAACTACATGTTCTTCGGTGATGTTCTCGATAGGATCACGGCTGGTATGCCAGATCATACCGATGGTCTGAATGCACAGGCTAGCGTGCATCTTCACAAGGTACTGACTGAAACTCTGTGGCGTGCGGATACGTTGTTCGTCACGAGTGACATGATGCACATTCTCATGCAAGCTGCGCATGATCTTCCTGCCGATGCAGAATTCGATGAGCACGTGTTGATCACACCGAATGGGTTCTGCCTATTCGAAGAGCCGATTATCGGTGTCGACCGACACGATAAGAAGATTCTGTTTCACGGTATCGCATGGTCGAAGCAGATGATCAACAGATCGGACAGTCCTGATGTCGTCGGTGACAGAGGGATGGGACTGATCATCTTCTTCCTTGTCGATCCGACTGATCCACTCGATGACTACAACCACGAGTATCTTGACTTGCTACGTGAGAAGAACGTATCGATCCCGCCCCTGTCATTGCAGCATTTCTACCCCACACGGTTTGGACGCACAGTATTCACAGATGATCCTGAGATGAACGTCAGTGGTACAAGGATCGTGGAAGAGACACTCAAGCTATTCATCGCCATGCAACTGATAGCTCAGCAGAAGATCGGTGAGCCAGTGCGCATGCGTCCTGATCGTGCGACACGTCGTCGCTATGAGCGTGAGTATGGAGAGAACGAGAGACTGATCACACTCATCACACTTCGGCGTAAGTCTGTGAAGAAAGACGACGAGGAACCACAGAAGGTGGAGTGGTCACGTCGTTGGGCAGTGCAAGGGCACTGGCGCAGACAGTACTATTCTAAGTCCAAGACACACGACTACGTCTACATTCACTCATACATCAAGGGGCCAGAAGATAAACCCCTCGTGTTGAGTGATCGTCGTGTCTTCAACTTCGCGAGGTAATCATGGCAGAGATACGCACAATCATGGTACTGCGTGAGATGCAGAAGATCGCCAAACAGATCGCAGTACTAGAAAAGAGACGGACTGGTATTCGTCGCACGATAGTGTCACTGGAAGGGAAGTATGGTGCTGTGACCGATAAGATTATCCCGCTTAGTGATCGTGCAGAGAAGCTATCGAGAGTCGCTGACATCATGCAAGATGACTGGCGTACGTGGCCGTGGGTCACTGAGGTCGGTCTCGACAAGCAATTCCCCAGGAGGTAAGCATGGATCAGGTAGACTTCTATAAGATGGCGATGATGCCAGAGTTCGGTGATGAAATGATCTTCGAGCTGACACGTGAGGATCAGACACCGAACACGACATTCTCGATGGGTGCAGTGAATGGCATCGCAGAGCAGATGAAGAACTTCATGCTCGCACGTATCGTTGCCCGTCAGGATGCAGGACACAAATTGCCCAAGCGTATGTCCGCTGTGGTGCGGTTGGAATTCGATGGTATCCCTGCAAGTGAGAGTGAGTACGGTTTCTACACGCGGGCCAGCGATCCAGACTTCCTACAGATTGACGGTCTCCGGCGCTTGCGTCGGGGGGTTGACAACAAGGGAGGCTAGCTGCTACGGTCAGAGCCTTACCTCCCTTGGTAAGAATGACGAGACTCGGTAAGGCAGACGCGACGCTGCAACCCCGAGTCTCGTCGCATTCATGCAAACAAACAAGGGGTACAAACGGATGAAGTCCATCGCAGTTGCTCTACTGGCGCTATGCGTAGTAGGGAATGCAACTAGTGGGATCACTCCCGAGAACTACCAGAATAAAAGAACGCGATATGTAAAAATACAAGATCATGCAGAGGATACGTTGAGATTCTTCGCTAACCATACGAAGCCAGCACACAGCAAGATTGGCAAGCGTGTGGTCAAGACGCAGGGTAAAGCGCATAGGTGGTCAACGCGCAAGCTCGACCAGATCGAGCGATTCGTATACTCCGGCGAGTTCCTGCCATGGAAGTGGCGTGACATCATCCGATGCGAGACCCACACTAACTGGCGCCACAATTCTGGTAATTACCAGGGCGCATTCGGATTTGCTGTCTCTAGTTGGGATAGATTCAATAGCTTCGGCTTTCCAAGCGAGGCATACCTTGCTACACCAGAGCAACAGTATCGGGTAGCGTTGGCAATCTATGCTCGCTACGGATACACAGGATGGGGGTGTGCGTAATGACCAAGGGTAGACTCCTGTGTGCGGTTGGGTTGCACAAGTGGGAGGCTGAGACTTACCAAGAGAACAACGAGCTAGTCACGCGCAATAGGTGCGAGCGTCCTGAATGCCCACGTTACAAGCGGTGGTTCTTTGTGAACGCCGAGCCTATGAATAGGTGGCGTCCCTGGTAGCAATACTCGATAGGCTCGAAGAGTACTGCCCCTCCTGTGGGGAGTGGGTGAACTACCTCTCGTTCAATCAAGATGTCGGATGGTGCAACAAGTGCGTCGGTTCAAACGAAACGCGGCCGCAATGCAGTCGATGTGGCGATGTGTTACCGATAGGGCACGGACGTACTACGTGCCATACTTGTCGACAAGAGCTTTGGTTTATCAAGTACGAGGACGAAGTAGAATTCCTCATGGTTGCCAAAGGCTACAGTCTCTGGCAGGCCAAGCTCATCGTTGTCAAGATGGTTCGTCCTATCTGTCAGGCATGCCATCGACCGATCAAAGGGGGACGAGAGGGAGACCTATTTCACAAGGGGAAGAACAATCGTAAGTGTCACTCTGCGTATGCCAAGTTTGCAAGACTGCGCAAGTCGGGCTTGACAACCGCGCAAGCTCTTGCTACCATACGAGAGAACCAAGGGAGGTAAGGAAATCAAATGACGCCAGCCGAGCTAGGTCTGGAACTTGTAGTTCCGACCGACACGTACCATCCTCGTGCATGGCAGGAGCGCGACCTGAACTACCTTGGGCCGATGCCATACTCGGCCAACTGGTCGCAGATGGGATGCTTCAAGACTTCGACTGCGCTGTGGCTACTCAAGCGTAAGAAGATCAAGAATGCGCTCATTATCACGTCGAAGGTGGGGAAGGGTGCGTACTTCTCTGACTTCTATCGTTGCCTGCCTGAGAATTGGGAACTGTACAACTTGGGGATTCATACGGTCACGCTACGTGTGAACGACTTCGAGAAGGACGAGGACACGCTCGATACGATTCTCGCCACGATCAAGTCCCGCAAGCACAATGCACCCATGATTCTCCTCGCTCACTACGATGTCTTCACGAAGGCAGCGAACGAGTCGTCACGCAAGCGCAACAACGGGGGGATGGGTATCCTCGACAAGCTGCGGGCTATCGAGTGGGACATGATCATGTGCGATGAAGCACACAGATTGAAGAATCCCAAGGCGCAGTGGACAGTCAACATCAAGAAGCTGAAGGCAAAGAACAAGCACATCATGACAGGCACGGGGTTTGTCAACAACCCTGCCGAGATATGGAGCTTGCTCAACTTCCTCTATCCCTCTGAGTGGAGTGGGTACTGGAAGTTCCGTCGTCACTTCTGCGACGAGTATCTGGACGCACGTGGGTATACCGTGATCCGTGGACTCAAGCCCGGTACAGTCACCGAGTTCCGTGATCTACGCAAGCGACTCGGCCCACGTCACACGATGGCAGTCGTACACAAGGGTATCGACAAGCCAATCGAGAGTGTGCATGAGATTGATCTCAACGGTGAACAAAAGAGGATGTATGCAGAAATCAAAGCGACACTACAAACGCTTGATGCAGCAGGAGCAACGCTCGCTTCCCCTAACGTGGTATCCCAGTTCAACAGGCTACGGCAAATCTGCGTGGCAACTCCTCTTGTTGAGCAGCGTCGTTTCGACAGTAACGTCAATCGTGTTGTTACTGATGTTACACTGACTGAGCCATCTGGCAAGCTCGATGTCGTAATGGAAATATTCAAAGAGCTTGACGATCCAGAGCAGAAGGTGGTTGTCTTCTCCAACTTTAGAGGGCCACTCGACTTGCTGAAGGTGCGACTGGACAAGGCTCGTATCGACTACGTGCACATGCAGCAAGCAGACAGTGAGGACATGCGCTATCGCAAGTGGAGTCATGAATTCCGCCTGCCTCATAACAAGGTGTTTCTTTCTACGCTCGCACTCGGTGGAGAGTCAATCAATCTCACCTGTGCGCAGTACCTCATCTTCCTCGACCGCGCATGGTCTCCTGCACAGATGATGCAGGCAATCGGTAGAGTCTATCGACCAGGCCAGAAGAATGCAGTCGAAGTTATCTACATCAACGCAAGGGGTACAATCGATGCATACATCAAGTCAAAGCTCGATATCAAGGGCAAGTGGTTCAATCAAATCTTTGTCGACTGAGATCGCCACCATCCGACGCCTAGTCGGTTGGATCGTCAACCGCACGCCCCAGGACGACGAAGTGGATCAGTGGGAACGGGAGATCCGCGCCGCCCTGGATGGTGTGGAGACCCGGCTCGCGCTGGTGGACGACCTTGCCGGGTTCCGCGATGCGTGGCGCGAGCGTGTGGTGCAGGCCGAACAAGAACGTAGCTGGGCGCGGTTGGCGGGAGATGGATGGAGGCTGCGTGCGGAGGCTGCGGAGGCACGCAATCGTGAACTCACCGAGGAGCGCGACGCGCGAAGTCGTGGGCTGGGTCTAGCGCACGAGCGCGAACAGATCCTCCTTGATCGCAACCAGGAACTCACCGAGGCGCTGCGCGACCTTGTGGAGGACTACGAAGAGACGGACGAATACCCGACCAGTGACGGGCATCCCCTCTACAGAGCACGCGAGGTTCTGACCGGCTCCCGAGCCGCGCTCGGGGAGACAGACCAGTGACCCGCGTGGCTGACCGCGCCGCTACCGTCTGGGCATTCCTTCACCCGTTGGTGTTGGGGTTCATGCTCGGAACGCTGTTCGGACTCCTAATTGCGGGGTGCGCGTGATGAATGACCTGCTTCGCTGCTGGATATGTGGCCGCGAGTGGCGGACGTGCGCGGGGTTGTTCCGCTGCGTGAAGCGATGCCGTGAGGCTCGTGATGTCTAAGCGTAGAACACAGTGGAAGAGACAACGTTGTAAGGGTTGTCGTAGATATGAGGGTGTTGCAGGTTTCAACAAGGAAGGATACTGTATCCGATGTCAAGCAATACGCCAACAGGGTTCTCAGGAGAAGAGCTAGACGATATGATGGAATTGGTAACGACGAACAATGAGGCAGATAGACGTAACTTCAGAGCATTTGTCATCCTCGCTGCCACGTTACTAGTTGCACTGTTTATAGTTGGGTTCCTATTCGGTATCCTCGTCGGTCTGGTGTTCGGATGAGCAAGAAGATCCACAAACTGCAAATGTGGAAGTTGGTTGAGAGGATGGAACGAAGGAAACAATCAGCCAAGAGGTACGAAGATGTACTCGCAGGACTGCGCTATGCATACTCACGCTCCGATGCGGACGAACATAAGCGGATCGGAGGCTCTGACGTATGAGCCGCAAGATGTACAAGTATCAAGCACGTCACACATCGAAGATAATCGTAAGCCTAGGGGTTCATTCTGCGGCTGCGACTCTCGCGTTCAACAAGATGCTCAAGACACTCCAGAAGCTAGAGCTTCAGTCAGTCAAGTTTGGCACAACATTGTCCAAGTTCAAGATCGTGAGCAAGTACAAGGATGGGTAAGAAATCCAACGAACGTCGAAAGCGAATCTTTGCTGAGCTTCGAGAGCAGGGGAAGTTGGCTCCGATGCCGAGACGTACATTCGTAAAAGCGAAGTCGGTTGAGGCAGAGACTGTACGATCTGACTGTTGCCTCGTCCGCTATGCCGGTCAGTTACCAAACGGTTTCAGAATGTGCAGGGGCTGCACTGGCCCTTGACTTCCGGGCCGGGGTGTGATAGCCTCGGCCCTTCCTTTACGGAGAGTGAGAGCACTCGAATGGGTACAACGAAGGTGGTCAGCCGACCCCCGTCGATCCCGCACAAGCATGAGATCATTCCGATCCATGCAAGCGACGTGTCGAATTACATGCGGTGTCGTCGCTATTGGGATTGGACGAGTCCGGCGAGAAACAACCTGCGTCGTCGTGTCGATATCGCAGGGGTGAAGATGGAACTTTGGTTCGGCACAGGAATTCACTATGCTCTGGAGAAGTACTACGATCCCATCCTCCAGCACGATCCGCTTGAGTCGTTCCTAACATGGTTCGAATTGCAGTGGAACGGTGGTATCGTCGGTGAGGACTGGCTCGACCTCACGTATGACATCCATCCGCAGAAGATAAAGGGTCACGTTACGGATGGTATCGATATGTCCTCTATGCCAATGGTAGCAAGCAATGTACAACAGGCGTATCGGATACGTGGTCTACGTGAGATGCTGCCCAATGTGGAGGTTGTCGAAGAGGAGTTCATGCTGCACAAGGCGCTAGGTGTCGGCATGATGGAGTTCTATCGTGAGTGGGCGAAGAAGAACGACGATTTTGTCACGGTAGCCGCAGAGTCCACATTCTCTGTGCCACTTGGGTTCGAAACAGTCGATCTCCGTGAGGAGTCACCGAACTACGGGAAGAAGCTAGAGGTACACGCACGAGGCAAGCGCGATGCTGTGATCTACTATCCCGAGTACGACAAGTATGGGATCAACGATCACAAGACTGCCGCTGTCATTGGTGAGGACTACTTCCGCAAGCTGGACAAAGACCCACAGTGCACAACGTATCTGTGGGCGACGATCATGGAGTCACAAACGGAAGACTTACCATGGTCGGGGGGAGTAGTCAACCGTGTGTTGTACACGGGACTGCGCAAGAACTATCCAACAGAGCCTACACGAACATACCAAGGCAAAGCTCTGTCGGTTGATAGAAAGAACGAGGGTACCACCGCCGAGCTATTCGAAGCTGCACTCAAGTCAGACACGGTGTTGCAGGAGTGGTTCACCCAGACACCGAAGGCGCGGGAGTACTACACCTATCTGCTTGAGACCGGCGACTCGCTATTCGTACAACGTGATCTCGTCACGCGGAACAAGTATGAGATAGAAGCGTGTGGTACACAGTTGAGACAGCAAGCGAGAGAGATGCTAGACGCGGACTTGCCGATCTATCCCAACCCGACCGGCAACTGGATGTGTCTCAACTGTGCATTCCGTGCGCCTTGTATCGCAGCCGACGACGGTAGTGATTGGCAAGGCATGCTTGCCGATGGCTTTGAAACAAACAGAGATCGATAGGAGAGAGTTATGTCACAGGTAGGCGATCCGATCAAGAAGACGACGGTCGAACCCGTCGAGAATCCTGTTCCGTCCAAGCCGACTGAGTCTCCCACACCAGTGCCCGAGAAGAAGCCGGAGAAGGTTCCCGCATAGACATGGCAAAAATGAC